>Ga0206874_1037_pt1 | contig 35797 bp, 33 predicted proteins | sample Alteio_BWOrgCont_12_FD_152629 | JGI IMG/M metagenome (GOLD analysis project Ga0206874, IMG submission 152629) | Enriched cells from forest soil in Barre Woods Harvard Forest LTER site, Petersham, Massachusetts, United States -... | ecosystem: Environmental > Terrestrial > Soil > Temperate forest >...
GAATTACCCATGATATAATGCGGTATATAAACCGATGGTATTTTAACGCCGGGCACTTCAGCAGCAACTTCAAAAAGAGTTTTGTACGGGCGCTTGGGATCATCATCCTCAATTTTACCAACAGCATTATTCCTGAAATCAACCCGTGAAGCAATATCGCTTACCCTCACCTTAACCGGCGACTCGGGCCTATTGGCCCAAACCAAACCTGCCGGGTTTCCTGTAAAGTCACCCTTGTCAACCTCTGTTATACTTCCCGATGCTTCCCAGTCGCCCTGGTTCTCCGTAAAAAAGAATTTGCCATTTATCACACCCAAACCGGCAGGCGAGCGCATACCTGTAGCATAGGGCATAAGCTTGCCATCGGGGGTTATTTCAACGGTCCACCCGCGCCATGGCACCAGGCTGGCACCTCGCCACCAATGCTCATTGGGAAACATCACATTCAGCGTTACCATAAAATTGCCATCAGGCAGCAACACCGGCCCGTACGAATATTCATGATACCCGCCCGATAACGGCCACGAGCAAACAGTTTCGTAAACATCGGCTTTGCCATCACCATCCTTGTCAACCAGTTTGGTAAGCTCGCCACGCTGCGCGCAATAAAGTGCGCCGTCTTTATACAGCAAACCCAACACCTCATGCAAACCCGATGCAAATTTGTGGTAATACGGCACATTACCGTTTAGCATATAGGGGTTATCAATTATCCATATTTCGCCCCGGCGGGTGCTTACTGCAATACTGCCATTGGGCAGGGTGCATACTCCCCCTACTTCCAACTTAATATCCTCGGGTATGGGCAGGCTAATGATCTGGTAATAATCATTTTCAGTATGCTTTAGGGTATCTGCTTTGCCTTGCGCAAAAACCTTGTTTTGCAATGCGCTGCCCGTCAGTATAAAACAAATAAATATCGTTGTTAAAATAGCTTTCATTCTACGCGTTTTAATAATGTGAATTACCATATCATCGAATATTCAAGTGTTGCGCCTTTATCAGTATCCTTTACAGGCAACAGCAGCTCCTGTCCGGCTGCTGTTGTTCGCAATACCGGTTTTACATCGCCCTTGGGCAACTGCAGGTAATATTCGTAATTGTTTATGCTATACATGCCATTGCCCATGGCATCGATACTTTTTGCAGCTGCCACACGATAATATAAATTGCCTTGAGCCGTACCGTTAAAAGTTACCCGGCGGGTAAGTACCTTTCCGTCTGATGATGGGCTTACTTTATCGTCAACCGTTAAACCTGCTGCTATGTATTTAAAAGTAGGGTAGCCTTGTTTATCAAGCTCGTATCCTTTGGGTTTATAATCGATAGATAAACTATCCGGCCATGCGGCATCTCCCGAAATCAAAACAGCCAGCTGTGGTTTATCATTTAATGGTATCACGCTGCCTAATGCCTTTGAAGTACCATCACCCCTGAACCACCACATAGGTGTGGCGTCGATAAATCCACCCCGCCATATCTGGAACACCGTGCCGTTTTCAAGGTCATATGCAAAATTAAGGTGGTGGGGATACCCTACATTTGCGGCATGGGTTACCATTTTACTGCCAATATTTACAAAGCTGCGTTGTATAATAGGCTCGTTTTTAACTTCTACAGATACTGGCGCCTCAACATTGCTAACACGCGCTGGCCAATTTGGGTCATGTATTGATGGGTTTACTGTAGTATTGTATTTTATACTACGAAATGCTACCGCGCCGTGATCACCTTGCAGGCGCAATGGCCCCATTGCCGCTTCAGTCGGGAATGCCGAACCACGGGTAGGACCGGTAAGTTCCACATTTTCAATTATAGGAACCCCGTTCAAAATAATATATATCACCCGTGCATTAGCAATTTTTTTGCCCGACGCATCAAACTTTGGAGCCAAAAAGCTGATCTTGATGTTTTGCCACAACCCCGGCGCGCGACTTACATTTACGCGCGGTGCAATTCCCTGATAGCCAAAATCCCCGTTGGGCCGCGTTTCATCCCAGCGCTCATATACCGAACCCAGATCCTGCGATGTTAAGGTGTCCTTTGCCCAGCTATCCAGCAATTGTATCTCATATCGCCCCTGCAGGTATATACCTGAGTTTGATCCCGGCGGCATCATAAAATCAACATCCAGGTTTATGTCGCCATGCTCAAGATTGGTAAAAATGTCTTCGTTCTTTTTCTGGTTGGGTTCGTTTACCAAAATGCCCTGCCCGGTTTGTTTTTCAAAAGGTTTATCAACGTTCCCCTTAACCGACCCTGCTATGCTCCAGTTTGCGGGTGGTGTTTTAAAAGCCGACAGATCCATAAGCGGCACCTGGGTATAAGCAGCATTTTGGGCCCGGCTGCCTAAAGGTATAAACGCAAACAGGCAAAAAAAGCCCACCGCATTTTTTATACTAAAAAACTGGGTTTTTCTCATAATTAGAATTTAGGATAGAATTGGTACAAAAACGATTAAGCTTGCAATCGATTGCATATTTAGTAATTATTATTTGCAATTACAATATGTATACACAAATGATACAAAATTGGGAAAGGCAGTAACTTCATCGTACTGCATGCCGAATTAAATTAGCCCGGGTGGGCCATCTTAAATTATAGAATTGATTTACAGCAGATTACCGCGTACTGACAAAACAGTGTCACCACTTTTCCCGGCTCGTCTTCGTAACTTGCATTATTCTGCAAACACGGGCCGTGAGGCTGAAGTTTGTGTAGTTCTTTGAAATTTTATAGAATAATTGGGGATAGCACCGATAGATCAGAGGTTTTCTGAAGACTGAAAAAACGATGTCTAATTAAAAGAGTTTTACCCTCTTTCCCGTGCAGCGGAAGAGAGAGGGTCGACCAGCGTGGCGTAGTCGGGGTGAGTCAACGGATCGCGTTCACACACTGCTGAAGGTTTGCATTACACAACGTCTACAGTCGCTTCTACAGTCGCCGACTGCAAAATCTCCGCTTGTTTTTTCTGCATCTTCACTGTGCGTAAATGTACCAGGTGTAATATGCCTATCAGCAGCGCAACAATACCTTCTATCAGCAATACATTTTTTGTTCCTATCAGTTCTGATACCCATCCCACAAATAAACCGCCAAACGGCATCATGCCAAAAACAGCCATCGCGAAAAAGCTGATCACCCTGCCACGCATAGCCGGGTCGGCGGTAGTTTGTATAATGGTATTGCTCACCGTTACCTGCGACATCATGCCAAAGCCGGCAATTACCGCAAACAGGAGTGCCAGCGGGTAATTGCCCTCATGCGAAAATAACAATAACCCAATGCCCAATACCAGTGTATTTATCGCCAGTATCTTATTCAGGTTGGCCCCGGTTTTTTGTGATGCCAGGAATATAGCGCCGCCAAATGCGCCAAGGCCTATAAAACTGTCGATAATACCAAAAGTTGATGCAGTGCCTTTAAATACATCCCTCGCGTAATAAGCAATAAGCGTATTGAATGGTAATACAAAAAAGCTCATTACTCCCAATACAATAATTATGAATTTTATATCAGGCGTACGCCTGATATAGTTAAAGCCTTCAGCAAATTCGCCAAAAGCATTCTTTTTATGCTCCTTGCGTACATATTTTGGCAACTTCATCAACAATAACGAGCCTATAACTGCCACAAAACTCAGCGCGTTAAGTGCAAAACAGGTACCATCGCCCAGCTTTTCCAAAACAATACCTGCTATAGCCGGGCCTATTAGCCGCGACAGGTTCACCATCGATGAGTTAAGCGCCAGCGCGTTCGGCAAGTCGTCTTTATCATTCACCATTTCATATACAAGTGACTGCCGGGCCGGCACATCAAACGCGTTTATTATTCCCAGCAGTACACTCAATCCTAATATCTCCCATACCGTGTAATGGTTGAATAATATCAAAATAGCCAGCAGCGCAGCCTGTATCATTGATGCCACCTGCGTTATCAGCAGCACTTTATAGCGGTCGTACCTGTCCGATACCACACCACCTAACCATGTTAATAAAAACGATGGAACCTGGCTGGCAAACAAGCTTACCCCCAGCATCAGGGTAGAATGGGTGAGGCTGTACACCACCCAGCTTACCGCTGTTTTTTGCATCCATGTCCCAATTAAGGATATGGATTGCCCGCCAAAAAATAATCTGTAATTTCTGCTCCTAAATGCCCTGAATGTGCTTATGTTCATATATCACCCTCTTTAAATTATTTATCACCCTTAAAAAGCCCTCTCCTTTGGAGAGGGTTGGGTGAGGTTTTTCTTACTCGTAGTCCACCAACTTGGTCAGTGGGCCTATCGCTTTGCTTATCAATTCTTTTTCTTCGGCGTTCAACGTTTCCTTAATTGCGTCCGATAGCCATTCATCCCGTTCATTCCGTACCTGCGTTATCTTTTGCCTGCCCAATTCGGTAAGCGATATGATCACCTTTCTCTTATCCGTTTCTGATGCAGTGCGGATGATAAGGCCATCTTCCAAAAAATGGTTCAATATCTGCGACATCGACTGATTGGTTATTTTTTCCATTGCCGCAAGCTCGCTTGGCAGCAATTGGCCGTGTTGCAGCAACAACCCTAATGTTGAGCGCTCGGTAAGCGAAAATTGCAATCCGGTAACTGATTTTTTTCGCAGTTTTTTTATCAACCGCGTAATAACGTTACGCAAGTCTGTTGCAAATTGAATATCCTGGCTGTCCATAATAGTAAATTAAACTAATAAGTTTACCTTACAAATATACAACAAATTTTATTTTTATAAATAGATGGAAGAATAATTTGGATGTCATAATATTAATCGTAATATTGCGATTGAATTATGGGCACTACAAAAACAGAAATATACACCGAAGAGCAAAACACGCTGGCTGTGCAATTAAAAGCTATAGCGCACCCGGCCCGCATAGCTATTTTGCAGGAATTGATAAAAGCTAATGCCTGTATCTGCGGCGACCTGGTAACCGAATTGGGTTTGGCACAGGCAACTATATCGCAGCATTTAAAGGAATTAAAAAATGCCGGGTTAATACAGGGTACCATTGAAGGCGTGAGCGTATGCTACTGCATTGAACCAAAAGCCTGGAAAAATTTACAAAACGAATTAAACATATTATTCTCCTCCTATCGGGAAATGAATAATTGCTGTTAAAAAATTTCCATGTATCGATCGTAATATTACAATAAACAAAACAAATTATGGCAGACAGTAAACACCGTATCCTTTTTGTTTGCATCCACAATTCTGCGCGCAGCCAAATGGCCGAAGCGTTTTTAAACCATTTTGGTGGCGACAATTTTGAAGCCGAAAGTGCAGGCTTAGAACCCGGCAAGATGAACCCTATAGTAGTCGAAGCAATGCAGGAGGTTGGTATTGACATCAGCGCCAATAAAACCAAAACAGTTGATGATATGCTAAAAAAAGGCACACTATACAGCGCGGTAATTACCGTGTGCGATGCCGCCAGTGCCGAAGCATGCCCGGTGTTCCCCGGCAAGGCCAAAAAATTAGGCTGGTCATTTCCCGATCCTTCTGCTTTAACAGGTTCAAAAGAAGATATATTGGAAAAGACACGGCAGGTACGGGATGAGATAGAAGAAAAGATAAAAGGGTATATAAATGAAGCCTCGACTCCTGCTTATTGGGTTAAATAATTGGTTGAACAATAAATAGTATGATCATGAAAACTTCAAACGATGAACTAAAGGAAATAGTAAAGCAAAAATATAGCGAAATAGCTTTGCAGGATAAAGAAACCAACCAGGCCTCGTGCTGTGGTTCAGGTTGTTGCTCAACCGAGGTATATAATATCATGAGCGACGATTATACACAAATGCAAGGGTATAATCCCGATGCCGACCTGGGATTAGGCTGTGGTTTGCCCACACAATTCGCCAAAATTAAAAAGGGCGATGTTGTGATCGACCTCGGCAGCGGCGCCGGTAACGATTGCTTTATCGCAAGGGCGGAAACCGGCGAAACTGGTAAGGTTATCGGTATCGACTTCACACCCGCCATGATCGAAAAGGCCAGAACAAACGCGGAAAAGCTCGGGTTTCATAATGTGGAGTTCAGGCAGGGCGATATTGAAAAAATGCCCGTAACCGCCAACATTGCCGATGTTATTGCAAGCAACTGTGTATTGAACCTGGTGCCCGATAAGGATGCTGTTTTCAAAGAAATTTACCGAGTGCTAAAACCCGGCGGTCATTTCAGCATCTCAGATGTGGTATTGGTAGGCAACCTGCCCGATGCTTTACGTAAAGATGCCGAAATGTATGCAGGCTGCGTATCCGGTGCCATACAAAAAGAGGTTTATCTTGAACTGATCCACAATAATGGATTTAAGAATATAACCGTTCAGAAAGAAAAGGCGATCATCATCCCTGATGATATATTGAGCAATTATTTAAGCCCTGCTGAAATACAGAACTTCAAGTCGGGGAATACAGGGATATTCAGCATTACTGTGTTTGCTGAGAAGCCGACAGAAGAAAAAGCGGCTTGCTGTGGGCCTGATTGCTGCAACTAACCATGATGAGGAAATACGTTGCCGAAGCAATAGGCACCTTTATCCTTGTTTTTTGCGGAACAGGGGCTATCATTATCGACCAGGAAAGCAAGGGTGGGGTAACACATGTAGGCGTTGCCATTACTTTTGGCCTAATTGTCATGAGTTTGATATATGCGTTGGGCGGTATATCGGGTGCACACCTTAACCCTGCGGTCAGCATTGCATTTACCGTAGCCAAACGTTTTCCCCTTCGTCAATTGTTTCCTTACATAGTCAGCCAGCTATGCGGTGCAATATTAGCAAGCTTACTACTTCGTTTGCTGTTTCCTCATAATGAATCGCTCGGCGCAACGTTGCCGGTAGGCACAGCCATGCAATCGTTCATATTGGAGTTCATACTCACCTTTTTCCTCATGCTTGTTATTATCCACGTAGCGACAGGCAGCAAGGAACAAGGCATCGTTGCCGGGCTGGCCATCGGCTCGGTTGTACTGCTCGAAGCCATGTTTGCCGGACCCATTTGCGGCGCATCCATGAATCCTGCACGCTCTTTTGCCCCCGCGCTGGTTTCGGGTCACCTTGAATATGTGTGGGTGTACCTGCTGGCAACGCCGCTTGGAGCCATAGCTGCTATACCCGTATGGAAATATTTAAAGATCGACTAACAGAATTTCCAACATAGCGATGGGTTTAAAACCCATCGCTATGTTGGAAACACATTAATTTTCATATTTCCCTTAATTTTCCTACCTTCAACTTCTCCTCTGCTGTATCATCCGGCAGTGTTTTCCCGTTAATATTATGCCAAATAAAGTGTGAGCAGGCAAAATGAGCGCTACTGAAAACTACGAGCTTTTAATAGGTAAGATCAACACTTTCATCCGCAAGTATTATTTAAACAACTTGCTGCGGGGGCTTATCTTTTTGGGCGCGGGCCTGTTCTCGGCGTACGTAGTTATCACGTTGAGCGAATATTTCGGCAATTTCAATACCCTGTTCCGTACTATCCTTTTTTACTTTTTTATTGTGCTCAACCTTGGGTTGCTGGCATGGCTGGTTATCCCTTCGCTTTTGGCCTGGCTCCGTTTAAGCAAAACACTAACCCACGATGAAGCCGCCGAAATAATAGGCAAACATTTCAGCGATGTGAATGACAAACTGCTCAACACCCTGCAACTTAAAAAACAGGCCATTGATGATGAACGTCACCGCGAACTTATCGAAGCCAGTATCGACCAAAAGATCGAGCTGCTCAAACCTGTAAGCTTTCCATCGGCCATAAATATTAAGGAGAACAGCAAATACCTTAAATGGATCATATTACCGGTTGCCGTAATTTGCGTTATTGCCCTGGCCGCCCCATCCGTACTTACCGAAAGCACCAAGCGGCTCATCAGGCACAATGAATATTTTGCTCCGGTGGCCCCTTTTAACTTCGTGGTACAGAACTCCAATTTATCCGTAGTTCAAGGGCAAGACCTAAAGCTCGATTTAAAACTTACAGGCGACAAATTACCATCGGATGTTTATATCCAAACCGCTAATAACACCTTCAAGCTCGATAAGGAAAACATCACCCATTTTCATTACCTGTTTACCAATTTACAGCAAAATACGGGCTTTAAATTGATGGCAAATGGGTTTACATCTGCCGCTTATGAAATAAAGGTTAACCTGCGCCCCGCTTTACTGCATTTTGATGTGCAGCTAACTTATCCTGCTTACTTGCACAAGAAAAATGAAACGCTGCCCAACGCCGGCGATCTTACCATTCCCGTAGGTACAACGGTAAACTGGCAGTTCCATACCCAAAATGCAACGGGCCTTCTTTTTTATATGGATGATAAAATGCACAGCATCGGTTCAGCCGGTAATGATGTTTTTGAGCATTCCGAACGCATCTTAAAAAACACCGTCTACAAAATAAACCCCATAAACAGCCTGGTTAAAAACAGTGATTCGGCAAGTTATCGAATCAATGTAATAGCCGATGAACCGCCAACCATTACGGTTGATGAAAAGCCCGATTCGGTAAGCATGAAGGCCATTTATTTTAATGGACGTATTCAGGACGACCACGGTTTTTCATCATTGGTGTTTTATTATAAGGTTGGGGCGCCCGGCGATAAGGATCAAAAAGTATTCGCCCGCCCGGTTAAGGCCGATCTTTCCCAAACCCAGTCAAATTTTTTTTATTACTGGAATTTAAAGGACCTGGGCATAAAGCCCGGCGACCAGGTAAGTTATTATTTTGAAGTGGCCGATAATGATGTTGTTACCGGCCCCAACAGGGTACGTTCAGCCGAGCATACGTTGAATGTGCCTGATGCGCAGGAAATAAACAAACAGCTAAACGCGGGTACGCAGGCCGTAAAACAAAAAATGCAGTCGGCAATAAAACTGGCCGGGCAGGTAGAGCATGATTCGCAAAAACTGAACGAGCTCCTGCTAAATAAAAATGATCTTTCCTTTGATGAAAAGAAACAGATACAGGACCTGCTCCAAAAAAAGAAAGATCTTGACGGCTTGGTAAAAGATATACAGGACGAGAATAAAAAGAACGCCTACAACCGCCAGGAAAACCAGCAGCAGGACCCATCCATAACCCAAAAACAAAAGGAAATGGAAAAACTGTTCAGCAATGTGCTCGATCCAAAAACACAAGAATTGCTCCAAAAACTGCAGCAGCTTTTACAGCAGGACGAGAAAGATGCTACCCGCGATGAATTGCAAAAAATGCAAACGGATAACAAATCGCTGAGAAAGGAGCTCGACCGCATGCTGGAACTGTACAAAAAAATGGCCTTCGACCAAAAGCTCGATCAAAGCATACAGCAACTGAACCAGCTTTCGCAGCAGCAGCAAAAATTAGCCGACCAGAATAAACAGCCCAATGCCAATCCGCAATCGGCACAACAGGAGCAGCAAAAACTGAACAATGCTTTTCAGGATGTAAAAAAATCATTGGACGAATTGAATAAGGAAAACGAGCAGAACGACAAAAAAATGGATTTCGAAAATCCCGAAAAAGAAGAAAAGAACATCGACCAGCAAATGCAGCAAAGCGCCGATGAGTTGCAAAAGCAAAACAATTCAAAAGCCTCGCAATCGCAGCAGCAGGCAGCCGGTCAAATGCAGCAGCTTGCCAATAAGCTCCAGAAACAAAATCAGCAGGAGGAAGAAGCCGAAAACAGCATCGACATACAACAGCTTCGCGAATTGCTCAAGAACCTGGTAAACAGCTCCTTCGCGCAGGAAAAGGTGATGGAAGACCTAAAAACCACCAATACCACCGATCCTAATTACATAACCCTCGCCCAAAAACAAAAGGACATAAAAGACAACCTGAAAACCGCCGAAGACAGCCTGTATGCACTTAGCCGCCGTATACCACAGATACAGTCGACAGTTAACCGTGAAATTTCGGGAATAAATGATCATATTGACCAGGCTTTACAAAACCTCGGTGACAGGCACACGCCCGAAGCAACCAGCAACCAGCAATACGCCATGACATCAATGAACAACCTGGCGCTAATGTTAAGTGAAGCCCTGCAGCAATTGCAGGATGCGATGAAGAACGGCAAGGGCGGTAAGGGAAATTCAAAGCAGCAGACGCTGGCCGGCCTGGCTAAAATGCAGGAACAGCTCAGTAAAAACATGCAAAAGGCCCGCGAGCAAATGCAGCAAGAACAACAAGGCGGAAGTGGCCAAAAAGGCCAGGGGAAACAGGGCCAGCCGGGGCAAAACGGCAGCATGAGCGAACAGCTGGCAAAAATGGCACGGGAGCAGCAAATAATACGCGAAATGTTGCAGCAGATAAACCAGGAACAGAACAAGGACGGACGCAACGGTTTGGGCAACCTGGATAAAATTTCGCAACAGATGGAACAAAACGAACGGGATCTCGTAAACAGGAGAATAACCGATGAGGCTTTAAAGCGACAGCAGCAAATCCAAACCCGGTTACTGGAGGCCGATAAGGCAGAACAGCAACGGGAGCAGGATGAAAAGAGAGAGAGTAACGCTGGGAAAGATATGCCTCCGGGATACATAAAAGCATTGCAGGAGTACCAACAAGCGAAGAATAAACAAACCGAGCAAATAAAAACGGTATCTCCGGCGTTAAATATTTATTATAAACAAAAAATTATCATTTACTTTGATCAACTCAATGCTAATTAATATGGAGCAGAATGTTCAGGCAGGTAACCTTTACACGTTACAACTTCCTTCAAAAGAGGAAAGTATAACTTTATTAGAAGAATTGATAGAGAACATAGCCGATACCTATAATGTTGGAGAGGATACCTTTGCGAATATGATGACCTGCTTAAATGAAGCTTTAATAAATGCCATTAAACATGGCAATAAGTTAGATGCTACTAAAAAAGTGATCGTAAATGCTGATGTAGATAACAGGCGCATAATATGGACCGTGACCGACGAAGGACAAGGTTTTGATTACGTGCATCTGCCCGACCCAACCTCGCCCGAAAACCTGGAGAGCCTTACCGGTCGTGGGGTGTACATCATGAAGCACCTTGCCGATCAGTGCATATTTAATACCTCGGGCAACGAAGTAGAACTTCATTTTAAAATATAGTTAATGCCCTCTATTTCTTTTTTTGAAGAAGATATCAGCTTTAAACTAAAAAACAAAGCGCACGTTAGGCAGTGGATAACTGATACCATACAGGCTGAAGGTTTTAAACTAAAAGAGCTCATCTACATCTTTTGCTCCGACAATTATTTGCTGCAGATAAACCAGCAATATCTTGATCATGATACGTATACCGACATCATAACCTTCGATAACTCAGAGGGTAACGATATTGTTACGGGTGATATTTTTATATCGATAGAACGCATCCGCGAGAACGCCGCTAAGTTTAATGTGCCCGAAACCACTGAATTACACCGTGTGATAATTCATGGCGTATTGCATTTACTGGGTTATAAAGACAAGTCGGCCCCCGACAAACAAAAAATGACAGAAAAAGAAGATTTCTATTTAAGTAAAAGGACTTTTATTAGCTAATTTTACTTCCATCATTCTGTCACCAACTTCTTTAACTCATGAAAATATTAGCAATTATTGCTGCACTGTTATTTGTGTCGGCACCCGCACAGGTTTACGAATTTAAACTGAAGGACATTGATGGTAAGGACTTTTCAATTGCCCGGTATAAAGGCAAAAAGGTACTTATTGTAAACACCGCCTCAAAATGCGGCTACACCCCGCAATATGCAGATCTGCAAAAACTGGCCGACCTGTACAAAGACAAACTGGTTGTTGTAGGTTTCCCGGCGAACAATTTTGGCCAGCAGGAACCCGGCGCAAATGCCGACATTAAAACCTTCTGCGAAAAACGTTATGGCGTTACTTTCCCGCTAAGCGAAAAAGTTAGTGTTAAAGGCGATGATATTTGCCCGCTGTTTAAATACTTAACATCTGCACCCAATCCTGATTTTACAGGTGAGATTAAATGGAATTTCGAAAAATTCCTGATCGACGAGAACGGCAACCTGATACACCGTTATCGTTCACAGGTAACTCCGTTAGATCCATCGATCACCAAAGAGCTTTAAAATAAAAAACCCGCCTATAAGCGGGTTTTTTATTTTAGTCTACTTTTTATCATCATCCGTTTTTCCGGCGGCGGCATCCTTCGCTTTCTTTATCGAATCCTGCTTAGCCTTAGCAGCCTTTTTCTTTTTGTTGAAGAACCCCTTCAGTAAAAAATTATGCTGTGCCGCGGTAAGGTCCTCATTCAAGGTCGATGTGGTTTTATGCACGTTGGCCATCGTAGTTTTTGCCTGTTTTACAGTCGCATCCAGGTCATTGGCCATTTTATCATTATTCAGTAAGCGGCCCAAACTTCCCTTTCCGCTGTTTACTTTGCCGGTTATAGCCGCTAAATTTTGTATCAACGTACCAGCATTGTCGGCAATGCCGGTTAGCTTGGCTATGATCTTATCTGCATCGATCGGCGCGACAGATGGTAACTGGGTTCCATCTTCCGCTACCTCATGGCTGGTAATACCTCCCGGGCCAATGGTTACCAGTTTATCACCCACCAAACCGTCGCTCCCAATACTCATTTTCGAGTCCTTTTTTATGAATTTTTTTACACTTGTGTTCAGGGTAAGGTCAACCCTAACCGAACTATCGGTTATGATTGTAATGTCGCTTACCACGCCAACGTTTATACCTGCAAAGCGCACGTTATTACCAATGTTTAGGCCGCCAACGTTCTTAAAGGTTCCGTAAAGGTTGTAAGTAGAGCTGAACAGGTTCCGTTTGTTCCCTATAAAAAAAACGATAAATGCCAGTACCAGCAAACCCACTAAGGTAAACAGGCCTATTTTTATTTTTTGCGATGTAGTTGCTTTCATGATATATCCTTAAAAAATGATCTTGCTATTTCGTTGTTTGATTTGTGAAGGGTATTAAATGTTCCTTCGGCTATATATTTGCCATCGTCCATTATCACCACCCGGTCTGATGTTATGCGGGCACACTCCATATCGTGGGTAATGATGATCGAGGTTGTTTTGTATTTCTTCTGCATATCCAGTATCAGCTCGCTTATCTCGCGCGATGTAATGGGGTCTAATCCCGTTGTAGGTTCGTCATAAAGCATAATTTCAGGCTTTATGATCAACGTTCTCGCCAAACCTATACGTTTCCGCATCCCGCCCGACAGATCTGAAGGCAGCTTATCTACAGCGTCTGTAAGCCCAACGCCTTCCAGCACCTCGTTTACCCTTTCGTCAATCTCACGCTTATCTTTCATTTTCAATATCCTGGTCAGCGGGAACTCCAGGTTCTCCCTCACCGTCATCGAATCAAACAGCGCCCCGCTCTGGAAAAGGAAACCGATCTTCATACGCAAAGCCTTCAGCTCATTGTCATTCATTTTGGTAACCTCATCGCCAAATACTTTTAACGAACCGGCATCGGGCACAAGCAAACCAACTATACATTCTATAGTAACCGATTTTCCCTCTCCTGATTTTCCCAAAACCACCACATTTTCGCCACGGTGTACTTCAAGGTTTATATCCGTTAGCACGTGTTTTTTTCCAAAGGATTTTTTCAATCCCTTTATGCTGATAACCACCTCTGCTTTAGGTTTGGAAGCGGCTTTTTTCTGTTCTTTTACCTCTTCCATATTACTTGTAGAATAAAACACTGGTTATCTGCACGGCCAGCGCGTCTATAACAAAAACCCAAAGCGATGCTGTTACTACTGCCGAATTAGCCGCTACACCCACGCTCTCTGTCCCCTTATTGGAGTTAAAGCCTTTATAACAGCCTACAAAACCAATGGCAAAGCCAAAAAATATGGTTTTAACAAAGGCGGGTAAAAAGTCGGAGTAATCTATCGAAGCAACTATCTTATTAAAATAAAGGGAATAGCTTACACTATCGGTAAAATTAAGGGCCAGGAAACCACCGAAAAGCCCTATCACATCGCCTATAATGGTTAACAATGGAACCATAAAGGTAACTGCCAATATGCGGGTAACTACAAGGTATTGTATGGGGTTGGCGCCTGCTACTTCCATAGCATCAATTTGCTCGGTCACCTTCATGCTGCCCAGTTCGGCGCCAATGCCCGATGCTATTTTGCCCGCGCATATCAGCGCGGTGATCACCGGGCCTATCTCGCGTATTAATGATACCGCGAGGGTTTTGGGCAGCAGGCCTTCCTGCCCAAACTGCACCATGGATGGGCGCAGCTGTAAAATTAAAACGGCGCCCATGATGAACGAAGTTATGCCAACCAGCATCATCGACCGGTAACCGATCTCATAACACTGCCGCACAAACTCCGACCATTCAAAGCCGCCGGTAAATATATTTCGTAAAAAACGGGTGAAAAAAACACATTGGTCGCCAATGCTCGCGAGCCATCTTCTCCAACCGGTAAGTTCTAAGTCTTGCTCAGCCATAAAGTATTTATAATTTGATAGTTACAACAAACAAAAGGGTATTTGTTTGCAAAACAGTTCAAAATAATTTAACCCTGGCTTAACATATCGGCTTATAACATGGGGATCTCCATCAAAAGTATTCGGCTCCTGGCCTCGGTTTCAATTGTTATTGAACTCGTATCATAAACACCCAAACCGTCTCTTTTGTTTAATGTTGTACCATCTATTTTAACGGTTCCTTCAATCACAAACACATATAAGCCGTTACCGGTAGTATTAAAGTTGTAATCTACTTTTTGGCCGGGTTCAAAATCACCCAACGAAAACGTAGCGTCCTGGTTTATCCAAAGCGTGTCGGTTTTGCTTTTATCGGGCGATATTAAGGTGGTAAGTTCGTTCAGTTTTAAAACATCGTTAAAATTCTTCTGATCGTAACGGGGTTTGATGTTCCTTTCTTTCGGGAACAACCATATCTGTAAACTATTAGCAGCTTCAGTTTTCGAGTGGTTATATTCCGAATGGGTAATACCCGTCCCTGCTGACATTACCTGCACATCACCGGCATGTATAACACCTATGCTGCCCATGCTGTCTTTATGTTCTATTGCACCTGATATAGGTATAGTAATAATTTCCATGTTATCATGCGGGTGGGTGCCAAATCCGGTTCCCCCGGCAATAATATCATCATTCAAAACCCTTAATGCACCAAAATGCACTTTATCAGGGTTATAATACGGACCAAAGCTGAAAGAGAAATTTGCCTTCAGCCATCCTATGTCATTGTGGCCACGCTCATTGGCGGGATAATATATACTTTTCATGATCTTGTTTAATTTATATGTTTAAACACACAATTTTTATTCCACAAATTAATTATGCGTATTTTTGCAAAAAATTGGGATTAATTCATGTCATATAAAGCTATAATTGCGGGCAGTACCGGACTAATTGGCAGTCATTTGTTAAATATACTGCTTAACAATGATGAGTACAGCCATGTTGTTAGTTTAGTTAGGAAGAAAACAGGAATTGCCCACCATAAACTGCGCGAGGTGGTTGTAGATTTTGACAAACTTAATGAGTATGAACAACTAATAGCAGGGCACGCCTTATTTTGTTGCCTGGGGTCGACACAAAAGAAAACACCCGATCTGAAAGTTTATTATAAGATCGACCACGACTATCCCCTGCAACTGGCACAATTAGCTTTTAAAAATGGCGTTGAACAGTACCATTTAATATCATCGATGGGTGCGAATAGCGGGGCATCAAATTTTTATTTGAAAACAAAAGGCGAAGCTGAAGAGGATATAATACAAACAGGTGTAAACTGCCTGCATATTTATCGGCCTGCTTTCTTAACCGGCGACCGGAAAGAATACAGATTTGCCGAAAAGATATTGACGCCTTTTATGGCCATCATCAATCCGCTGCTTATTGGCGGATTGAAAAAATACAGGAGCATACCTGCACAAACCGTAGCTATGGCTATGTATAAAGAGTCACTAAAAAACAGCGAAGGAATGTTCATACACCTTTCTGATAATATAAAACAAATAGCGTGAGCACATATATTTCTGCCGAAAATCTTGGCCATTCATTTCATGATAAGTGGTTATTCCGCAACGTAACTATTGGTATAAACCGCGGCCGCAGGGTGGCATTGGTGGGCATTAATGGCGCCGGTAAGTCAACCTTGTTAAAACTATTGGCAGGCGAATTTTTGCCAACCGAAGGAAAAGTTGTACGCAGCCGCGACCTGCGCCTGGGCTACCTGGAGCAAGACCCCTATTTTAAAGAGGCGGTAACCATCAGCGATTATATTTTTCATGCCGATAACGTACAACAACAGGCCATCAGGAAATACGAGGAATTGCTGGAAAACGACCCCGATAATGCCAAAGCCATTGATAAGGCAATGGAAGAATTGGGTGATGTGGATGCATGGGAATACGAGTATAAAATTAAAACCATTTTGGGCCGCCTGGATATTCATCACCTCAACCAGCATATCAATACCCTATCCGGCGGACAAAAGAAGCGTTTGGCACTTGCCCGCTTGCTGATTGAAGACCCTGATATTTATATTTTGGATGAGCCTACCAACCATTTGGATATTGATACCATCGAATGGCTGGAGAAATTATTGACCGACGGATCAAAAACCATCCTCATGGTTACGCACGACAGGTATTTCCTGGATAATGTATGTAACGAGATATTGGAAATAGATCGCGGTAAGATGATACCCTACGTGGGCAATTATGGCTATTACCTTGAAAAGAAGGCCGAGCGGGAAGCTGTTGATGAACAGCAATTCCAAAAAAACTCAAACCTGCTGAAAAAAGAGTTGGAGTGGATGCGCAGGCAACCACAGGCGCGTGGCACCAAATCAAAGGCGCGTATTGATGCTTTTTATGAATTGGAAGATAAAACCAAAGGCGGCGGAGCCAAGGAAAAGGTGGAATTGAGCGTAAAGACGGCCAGGCAGGGAAATAAGATAATGGAACTGCATCATATCAGCAAATCATTTAATAATCAAACATTTATCGATAATTTTAGCTATGTTTTCAAAAAAGGCGACAGAATTGGCCTTGCAGGGAAGAATGGCAGCGGAAAATCGACATTATTGAACCTTATCACCAATGGCCTGCAACCCGATAAGGGTACTATTGAACGCGGCGAAACTACCGTTATGGGTTATTTTCACCAGTCGGGCATTACTTTTAAGGAAGATGAACGTGTAATTGATATAGTTAAAAATGTAGCGGAGTTTATTACAATGGCCGATGGTAAAACCATTTCAGCCTCGGCCCTACTTACTTTATTTCTTTTTCCACCCGCAAAACAATACGGCTTTATAGCCAACCTAAGCGGTGGCGAAAAGAAAAGGCTGCAATTAATGAGCATCCTGATGAAGAACCCCAACTTCCTGATACTGGATGAGCCTACAAACGACCTGGATATTGATACCCTGAATGTATTGGAAGAGTTTTTAACCAACTACGGCGGCGTACTCATGATGGTATCGCACGACAGGTATTTGCTCGATAAGCTAACCGACCAGCTATTTATCATGGAAGAAAAGGGCCATGTAAAAATTTACAACGGCAATTATTCATCATACCGCATTGAACAGGAAGAAGCCAAACAGCAAAAACGTACCGCCCCTGCCCCGGTGCAAAACACACCAGCCAAAAAAAGCAAGCTAAGCTTTAAGGAAACCAAGGAGCTGGAAACGCTTGAACATGAAATAAGCGAGATTGAAAAAGAGATAGCCGCCTGCAACGATGAGTTAAATACAGCAGGCATCCAACCTGATAAATTAAATACATTACTTGATAAGATCACCAGCTTAAATAGTCAACTGGATGAGAAAAGTATGCGTTGGATAGAGCTGACCGAACTAAAAGAATCATAAATGAAACCATCAGATATTATAGCTTCAATAGGCGTTATCATATTATTGATAGCCTTTTTACTGAATTTATACAAGAAACTTTCGGCTAATAGTAAGGCTTATACTTTTATGAATTTCCTGGGCGCGGCTATTTGCGGCTTCTCCTCATACCTCATCAGCTTCTATCCTTTTGTAGTATTGGAGGGCATTTGGTCGCTTGTAGCTTTGGTGTCATTAATAAAGGTTTCACGTGGAACATCGTCAATTAATGAATAATTTTGTTTCACGATAAGATTTAAGAAAAAGAATTACACGTTCCACGTGGAACATGGAGGTAATATGTTTAAGAAATATGATGTAATTGTAGTGGGTGCCGGCCACGCCGGCTGTGAGGCAGCAGCAGCAGCAGCAAACCTCGGCTCGTCTGTTCTATTGGTTACCATGAATATGGGCACCATAGCACAAATGAGCTGTAATCCCGCTATGGGTGGCGTTGCCAAAGGACAAATAGTACGCGAAATTGATGCTATGGGTGGTTATTCAGGTATAATTACCGATAAAACTTCTCTGCAATTCCGCATGCTCAACAAGTCGAAAGGCCCTGCAATGTGGAGCCCGCGCGCCCAAAGTGACCGTATGCGCTTTGCCGAAGAATGGCGCATAGCATTGGAAAAAACACCAAATGTTGATTTTTGGCAGGAGATGGTTAGTTCTCTGTTGGTAAAAAACAATACGGTTTGTGGTATAAAAACATCCATAGGCATAGAAATTGAGGCCGATGCCGTAGTACTTACCAATGGTACTTTCCTAAATGGCGTGATACACATCGGCGAAAAACGCTTCGGCGGTGGCCGCGCTGCTGAACGTGCGGCAACAGGAATAACGGAACAATTACTGGAATTAGGCTTTGAATCGGGACGCATGAAAACAGGTACCCCACCCCGTGTGGATGGCCGCAGCCTGAATTATTCACTAATGGAAGAGCAATGGGGTGATGAAGAACGTGGTCGTTTCTCCTACACCGATGTTGAATTGGTAGATGATCAGCGTTGCTGCTGGATAACCTATACTAACAGCAAGGTGCACGAAACTTTAAAGGAAGGCTTCGAAAGGTCGCCTATGTTTACCGGCAGGATCAAAGGATTGGGCCCACGTTATTGTCCATCGATCGAGGATAAGATCAACCGTTTTGCCGAACGTGAGCGCCACCAGATATTTGTTGAACCTGAAGGCTGGAACACTTGCGAGATATATGTAAACGGCTTTTCAACCTCTTTACCCGAGGATATTCAATATAAAGCTTTAACGCAAATACCAGGCTTTGAGAATGCAAAGATGTTCAGGCCGGGTTATGCTATAGAGTACGATTACTTCCCGCCTACCCAGTTAAACCTCACTTTGGAAACCAAGCAGATCAGCAACCTGTTCTTCGCCGGGCAAATAAACGGTACTACGGGCTATGAAGAAGCGGCATCGCAGGGCTTTATCGCAGGCATAAACGCGCACCAAAAAATAAACGATAAGCACGAATTGATACTGAAGCGCTCCGAATCATACATCGGCGTATTGATCGACGACCTGGTGACGAAAGGCACCGAAGAACCTTATCGTATGTTCACCTCACGTGCCGAACACCGTTTGTTGCTGCGCCAGGATAATGCCGATATTCGCCTAAGCCCTATCGGTCATGAATTAGGTTTGATAAATGATGAGCGCCTGCAAAAGGTTAACGATAAAATAAAAAACTCTGATGATATAGTCGCATTCACAAAATCACGGTCTATCGATCCATCGAATGTGAACACCCTTTTGGAATCATTAGATACCAGCGCCATTTCGCAAAACGCCAAATTATTTAATTTGTTGAGCAGGCCGCAGGTAGGTTTTACCGATCTTAGAAAAGCTGATGCCAACCTCGATCGGCTGTTATCAAACTATAATAAAGAAACTATTGAGCAGGCTGAAATAAAAATTAAATATGAGAGTTATTTTGAAAAGGAAATGGACATTGTTGAACGCATGAAAAAAATGGAGGACAAAGAAATAAACGCGGCCTTTGATTATCACACTTTGGTTTCGCTTTCAAAAGAGGCGCGCGAAAAGCTGATGAAAATAAAACCACGCACTTTGGGCCAGGCATCGCGCATTTCGGGCGTTTCACCGTCTGATATTTCAGTTTTAATGGTTCACATGTCAAGATAGGCTCATAATAAATTGATTATCAATTATTTATATAAATTTTATTTTAGAGCCATTATTTTTAATTTCGAATATCAATCTTCATAAAAAAGCAAAAATCGATTATAGCCCATAAAAACCATGTTAAATAAAAAGTCGCTGTTTTTTGTTAAAATTTTATTGGTATTAACCCCGATTTTTGCCTTTTTGGGCTGTGCAAACCAGGTAAGGCCCCAGGGCGGCCCAAAAGATGTTACCCCGCCGGTTTTGCTGAAGGCCACCCCAGCAAATAGCACCCGGCATTTTAATGCCAAAATCATCAAGCTTGATTTTGACGAATTTTTTAAACTGAATAACCAGTTTACCGAAATAACCATGAGCCCTACCCCGGAGAAACAACCGGAATTTAAAACTGATGGAAAAAGCCTGATAATAAAACTGAAAGATACTTTAGAAAAAAACACCACCTACGTTATAAATTTTGGCAAAGCAATAGCCGATGTGAACGAGGGTAATATTTTGAAAAATTTCACTTACGTTTTTTCGACAGGTGAACACATTGACTCATTGAGCGTATCGGGAAATGTAACGAACTCGCTCACCCAGCAAAAAGAAAAAGACGTAACAGTAATGCTCTTTCCCACAAATAAAGACTCCGTGTATTTTGGTAAAAAGAAACCGAGCATATACACCAGTACTGATACGTCCGGAAACTTCTCACTAAACAATTTGCACGACGGCGATTATACCATATACGCGCTGAAAGAAACCGCACCCAATAAAATATTCGACCGCGACGATGAGCTGATCGCTTTTCTGAAACAACCTATTCATTTATATACCGACACATCGGGTATACAGTTAACCCTCTTTAGACAGGATCCGGTAAAATACCATGTTGATTCACACAAATTTGATGTTGATGGTAGTATGTTTTTTGTGTTTAATAAACGCTTTAATAATCCATCGGCAAAAATTATTTACCCGGCGGCGCTTGATGGCAGTAAAGTGGTTGAATTTACCCCAACAAAAGATACCGCGCATATTTATATGCGCAACATGAATTTTGATTCGCTAAGGATAGCCTTCGCCGACAATGGTAAACCAACGGATAGTATCTCTGTAAATAAAGGGCGAAAAGAAGTGTTTAAGAGTCCTGTTACCTTCAAGGTGAATATTGGCCTGTCGAACAAATTAAAACCAACCTCCGACCTTATACTTACAGCCTCGTCAGTAGTAGATACTTTTGATCCTTCTCTTATTACCCTATATGAAGATTCAGTAGCGGTAAGCAACCTTAACGTGGTAAGGGATACGGCAAGCGGTAAACGATTCTTTATAAAATACCGCTGGAAACCCGAGGCAAAATATATCCTATCCATGGACGATGGGGCCTTTACTTCCATCAATGGCGATAAAAACAAAAAGTTTTATAAGCCCTTCCTGGTTGATAAAATAGAGAATTACAGCACACTTACTTTAAAAGTTACAGTACCTGATACTTCAAAAATGTACATTGTCGAGATATTCCAGGACCCCAAGACAGTTTTACAAAGTAATGTTATAACCAAAAACACCTCGCTTATATATAAAAACTTTGTAACGGGCAAATACTCGTTCCGGGTAATTTATGACGAAAATAGGAATGGACGGTGGGATAGCGGTAATGTAAAATTGAGAAAATACCCTGAAAATATTTGGATATCGCCCACTATAATTACCCTTAGGGCCAATTGGGATGCGGAAGAAAAACTGGATATACCAAGGGAGAAATTGGTACAATAAAGTTCCCCTCTTGAGAGGGGGCGCGTCGGAATTGTGCGGTCGCAGGGGTGTGTTTAATGAACTATTTAGGTAGCAAGTTAAAACTATTCCTTAAACCAGCCCGAATACATGATATAGTTATTTGGCAGGCGCTTTAACATTTCGCGTTGTTCGTCGGTAATTGGCTTTATTTTTTTGGCAGGTATGCCGGCGTATAAATAACCCGATTCGCAAACAGTTTTTTCCAGTACAATTGCGCCTGCGGCTATAATAACAAACTCCTCAACCACAGCATGATCCATTACAATGGCGCCCATACCTATTAAGGCATTATCATGTAGTTTACAGCCATGCACCAGCGCGTTGTGGCCAATGGAAACATTATTACCTATATCGGTGCCGGCATATAAATAAGTGCAATGGATCACTGCCCCATCCTGTATATTGGTGTTATTCCCTATCTTAATGTAATTCACATCCCCCCTTATCACTGCATTGAACCAAACCGAGCAATTATCGCCCATCACCACATCGCCAACTATAGTAGCGTTGGGTGCGATAAAGCAATCCGATCCCCAAATAGGGCTTTTATCTTTTACGGGCAAAATAACAGGCATAACTTTTCAATTACTGATTTTGTGAATTATTGATTTATTGAATATAATTTTTTTATGTTTGAAAACAAATTAAAGCGGAAATAGCTCAGCTGGTAGAGCATCAGTTTCCCAAACTGAAGGTCGCGAGTTCGAACCTCGTTTTCCGCTCTTATTCATATAAAAATAATTCATCAAGTTTTTTTAGTAACTGGTGGGTTTCGATTGCATTTGGTTGATAATAATTGAGAACCCTTGTTTGCAAAGGGTATCCATCAATAAAATCCAAGTCCTTCACATAATAAAGATCGCTTTTATTCATCGATTCTATAAATCGTTCCTTATCCATACCCCAATATTGAAGATACTTTGCTTTTTCTACAAATACCTCCTCCAAAAAATCTTCTGTATTACTTATTATTCCAAATTTTAAAAAACCATCCTGGGTTAACTCTAATTTATATTCCTCCAGAATCTTGATCAATTCATATTTATCAAGATAATTACCGTAGGTAGGCTCATCATCAATATGGTGATAGATAAGTGCTACTTCATTTGGGAATTGCATTACCAATTCTTTAATAACATCCCAAAGCCTATCATTATCTACGTTTATTTCAGAAAAGAATTTGTGCAATTGAGGTGAATCAAACTCGGTTATTAATGTATACCCTTCTACTATATTTGCACTTTGTCGCTTCCTGACTTTTTCTGCAAAATCAGTATTACTATGAAAATCCTCTAATATAGGTGTGCTAATTGTCGGAGCTAATTTTAATGGCTTCATATCTAAAACACCGTATCCTCAATAACCTCAGCATGCACCGGGTAATCCGTAGTATAATGCAGCCCCCGGCTCTCCTTTCGTGCAATGGCTGATTTCACTACAATATACGATACCTGTATCAAATTCCTTAACTCACAAAGCTTAACTGATAACTTCGTCTTTTTATAAAACGCTTCGGTTTCTTCATACAATAATCCCAACCTGCGCATAGCCCTTTCCAGCCTGAAATCCGAACGAACTATACCCACATAATCATTCATCAGCTTCTGCATCTCGCGCACATTGTGGGTAACTAATATATCTTCGTTTGAAAGCTGTACGCCTTTCTCATCCCAGTCGGGTATGTTCTCGGGTATATTATTGCCTTCAAATTGTTTTATAGCATTTTCATATATCCTGTGCGCAAAAACCAATGCCTCTAATAGTGAGTTTGATGCCAGCCTGTTAGCCCCATGCAAGCCTGTTGATGAACATTCGCCGCAGGCGTATAACCGGTGTATGGACGATCTGCCCACATGGTCAACCATTATGCCACCGCACATGTAATGGCAGGCTGGCGCAACTGGTATCATATCCTTGGTCATATCAATACCTATCTCCAAACACTTGGCATATATATTAGGGAAGTGTGCCAGTATATCTTTTTTATTGCGGTGACGAATATCCAAATAAACGTAATCCTCGCCCGATCTCTTTATCTCGGCATCTATCGCCCTGGCAACAATGTCACGCGGCGCTAATGATCTGCGCTCGTCGTACTCCTGCATAAATTCCTCGCCATTGGTACGTTTTAAAACACCACCAAAACCACGAACAGCTTCCGATATTAAGAATGAAGGATATTCGCCGGGATTATATAAAGCTGTAGGGTGAAACTGGATGAACTCCATATTTCTTACTTTTCCCTTCGCGCGGTAAACCATGGCCACACCGTCGCCGGTAGCAATAGTAGGGTTTGTGGTGATGGAATAAATATGCCCCGCGCCACCCGATGCCATTACCGTTACTTTCGATAATATCTTATCAACACGGTTCTCTATAGTGTCTAAAGCATATATGCCATAACAGTTAATATCATCGCTCGATTTATTTACATAATCGCCCAAATGGTGCTGGGTAATCAGATCGACAGCGAAATAATGAGTAAGTATCTCAATATTAGGGTTTTTGTGTATTTCTTCCAATAATGACCGCTCTATTTCAAAACCGGTAATATCTTTATAATGCAGCACCCTGAATTCGGAGTGACCGCCTTCTTTTGCCAGGTCGTAAAAACCCGAATTTGTCTTATCAAAATTGGTTCCGTAGTCAATAATTTCCTGGATCCGCTCCGGGCCTTCCTTTACTACTATTTCAACAACTTCTGTATCACATAGGCCATCACCCGATATTAGGGTATCATTTATATGTTTTTCAAACGAATCTTCTTTTTTATCAACAACCACAGCTACACCCCCCTGGGCGTACTTAGTGTTCGACTCATCTTCATTCGATTTGGTAACTATCAGAACCTTACCATGCTTTGCTGCCTTAAGGGCAAAACTTAGTCCGGCAATACCCGATCCCACTACAAGGAAATCAACAGTTCTGGTCATATATATGCTATAATATGTGTAAAATTAAACCTTCTGTTAGTAATAGGCCTCAAAGATGTTAATTTTGTGTAAGTAAATATTTAATAAAATATTAAAAGGTTGATAAGTGGCTTTTTCATGACTTATGTGCACAATTTGTGAGCTACTTTTAAGACCATATTCAATTGAAATTAACATTTAACTACCCGATAGAATATTAACAAAAGTGGTTTGAAAAAATTAGTTGTTAAATAAATACTGTTATAAATCAACCTAATATAATTAAGCCAATAACAACTTAGTGTTAGTAAATTATTAAAAACAATATATCAAGTGAAAAGTAAAACTACTTTTGCACATAACTAACACCTTAATAACAACAGTTTCTTTATATATATAAAAAGTAATTATTATTAATTGATTTGTGGAATGGATACCTTAGAGGAAATAAATTTGAAAGGTTTTGTTGACGAATATATCGACCCGTCGCTTGATCTTTTTGATGAGATAGAAAAACTTAAAAAAGAAAAAAATGCTGTTATACTGGCTCATTATTACCAGGAAGGTGATATACAGGACATCGCGGATTATATTGGAGACAGTTTGGGTTTATCGCAACAAGCTGCTAAAACCGATGCCGACATTATTGTTTTTGCCGGTGTACACTTCATGGCCGAAACAGCAAAAATACTATCACCAAACAAAAAGGTCCTTTTACCCGACTTAAAAGCAGGTTGCTCATTAGCCGACAGTTGCCCGCCGCATTTATTCAGGAAATTTAAAGAGAATTATCCCGATCATCTGGTAATAACCTATGTGAATTGCACCGCGGAACTGAAGGCTTTAAGCGATATAGTTTGTACATCGAGCAACGCGGTACAAATTGTGGAAAGTCTGCCGGCAGACCAAAAAATAATATTCGGCCCCGATAAAAACCTGGGTGCTTATGTAGCTAAAAAAACAGGAAGGGATCTGGTGTTATGGAACGGTGCCTGTATGGTACACGAGATATTTTCGAGGGAGAAAATAACAAAGCTTAAGGAAAGATATCCCAATGCTAAATTGCTTGCTCACCCTGAATGTGAGGAAGTTATTTTAAAAATGGCTGATTACATAGGCTCAACCACCGGGATATTAAAATACGCCACTAAAAGCCCTGAAAAAGAGTTTATAGTAGCAACAGAGGCAGGCATTATACACCAGATGCAGAAAGATAACCCTGATAAGGTATTTATCCCTGCACCGCCAAATAACACCTGTGCCTGCAATGATTGCCCGCACATGAAACGAAATACAATTGAAAAGCTTTATTTGTGCCTAAAAAATGAAATGCCTGAGATTGAAGTGCCCGAGCATATTATTAAGCTGGCTGTAAAACCTATTGAAAGGATGTTGGAAATTTCGGCGCGGTTGGGGCTGTAAAAAATCAAAAAACGTCATTGCGAGGAGGTACGACGAAGCAACCCCACAGGCTAAGTAATCAACCTCGCATATTCGCCGCCGACCTTATGGGATTGCTTCGTACCTCGCAATGACGTTTTGGGTTTACTTATATACCCGAATCTTTTTCCGTTTCTAAAGCCACCCTTATATTATCAGGCAAAGCCGATAATAAAGTATAACCTGTTGCAGTTTCAATATCCTTAACGGTAACAATATATTTTGTCCAATCGGAATTGGTGGTGTTTATATTAGGTGTATTAACTGCTATTACTCTTGTAGTTGAAGTAACCCGCATAACATCATTATCGCCTTTAGGTATAATAAGTGCTACTTTCCAAATATTGCTGGGTACATTAACATGGCCGCCGTCAACCGTATTTAATAAACCTTTTGAACCTGTTCCACCTGTTCCGTAACTACCCATAATAATATAAACCTCGTTACCGGCTGTTACCTGGTCGCGCAAATAATTTTCAAGGTTAGCCCAGGTTTGCTCATTATTTTGTGGCGCCTGCGGTACCATATTGGTCATAAGGAAAGTAGCAGCATTGGCGTTGGTTGAGCTTGTACGGTCGGCCGAAGGACAGTTATGCCCCCTGTCAAATCCTGTACCTGAATAACCGTTACTTTCAACCTGGTAAAAACTTGTTGGCAAACCGCTGAAACCTGCAAAATTATTTAAACGGTCGGTAACACCGGTAATATTGGTCGCATCCAAATGCCAGCTTACCCAGTTTGGTTCGCCTTTGGTAGCATTGTATGATTCAGTATAATATCCCTGATCCATCAAATAATTATCCATCATAACTATTGAAGTTGACGCGCCAGAAGGGTTGCCAAACAAAAGATCGCTGTTATCACCGGTTGATGGCGGAGCATCAGTGCCAACTGTCACACTACGTGGAGTAGATGCAGAACCTGATGCCGCTGTATCAGGTGGTGTGGTTGTAGTATCAGGCGGGGTAACGGTTATGCCCGGGTCGCCGGTACCTTTAAAGGTAATATCATCAATATTAATACGGGTTGTGCCTGTTTTTACAATTTTAAAACGGGCTTTGATGTTAGTAGCAACTTTAAACGAGTCGGTTATAAAAGTGGTGCTTGTTTCGTTAACCGAAGCTAATTGAGTATAAGTAGTGCCACCATCGGTCGACTCCATTAACTGCCAGGTTGAACCGGCATCGGAGCCATATTTAGCATGTTTAAGGCTAATGAGGGTTACATTATTTATATCAAAGTTCATGGCTATATCGCCGGTACGCAACCTTACCGACCAGCTGCCATCCTTTACGTCGCCAGCCAGCTGCCCTATTAAAGCATCATTAAAATCCCAGGATCCTGTACTTAAGGTTACATTGGCATCGGCATAAGCTGTTTTGCTGCCGCTTTCAAAAGTTTCGGTAACAGCATAAGCTTTTGGTGGAGTGGTTACTGTAGTGTCGCCCTTACCACCGCCATTACTGGGTGGAGGTGTTGTGTTGTCTTTTTTACTACAGCTTGAAATGGCCAATACAAGGCCGGCATAAATAAGTAATTTTTTATAATTCATAGATATTTGTTTTTACAAAGATGGCGACTGTGGATTAATCTAATGTTAATTTTTGTACACTGTGATTAAAAAAGTATAATATAAGCACAAAAACAGGTAAATTTTTTATTACAAACAGTTAACAGGTTGTTTTACAGCCGATGATTTAATTGGAATAAGCTTTTGTATTTTTGCAGACTAAAAAAATGGATAATGGCATTATTTGATAATAAAGAAAAGACGAACATTGAGAATTTAGGTGAGTTTGGCCTGATAGATCATTTAACGAAAAATATAAAGCTGGAGCAAAAAAGCACCATAAAAGGTGTGGGCGACGATGCCGCCGTGCTTGATTTTACCGGTAAAAAGGTATTGGTTTCAACCGATATGCTGCTGGAAGGGATACATTTCGACCTGGCTTATACACCTTTAAAACATTTGGGGTATAAAGCCATACAGGTAAACCTGAGCGATATTTATGCCATGAACGGAACGGCTACGCAGGTTACGGTATCGATAGGTGTATCGAGCAAGTTCCCGCTGGAAGCTGTGGAGGAATTATATGAAGGCATGTACCTGGCCTGCGAAAAATACAATGTGGATATTGTTGGCGGCGACACTACATCATCAAAACAGGGCCTGGTAATAAGCGTAACCGCTATTGGGTATGCCGATGAAAAGGATATTGTGTACCGCAACGGCGCCGAAGAAGGCGACCTGATCTGCGTATCGGGCGACTTAGGCGGCGCATACACCGGCCTGCAATTGCTTGAACGTGAAAAACTTATCTACCTCGAAAACCCCAATATCCAACCTGATTTGGAAGGCAAGGATTATATCGTAGAGCGCCAGTTAAAACCCGAGGCCCGCAAGGATATTATAGACCTGCTGAAAGAAATTGACGTTAAACCCACCTCAATGATAGATGTATCGGATGGTTTGGCGTCCGAAATACTACATATCTGCAAACAAAGCAACAAAGGCTGTAATTTATACGAGGAAAAGATCCCCCTCGACCCCATGACCTTTGAAACCGCCCGCGAGTTTAACCTCGACCCAACCGTTTGTGCCCTTAGTGGCGGCGAGGATTATGAACTCCTCTTCACTGTTAAACAAGCCGACTACGACAAAATAAAGTTTAAAATGGACATCACCATCATTGGCTACATCACCGAGCCTTCAGCGGGCTGTAATTTGGTAACCAAGGCAGGTGCGGTACATCCTTTGAAGGCGCAGGGATGGAATGCGTTTCCAACGGCCACAAAAGCGTAACTTTTAATAAAAATTCAATATATTAGGTTTAGAAAATATTGAATAAAAATATACCCGAACCTGCAATTTATGAAAAAGACGCTGCTTGTTTTTTCGTTGTTACTTTCTTTTTCTATTTCTAAAGCACAGCAATCATTTTTGTTTCGCATAAAGTATGATCCCGGTTGTTCATACACAATAAGTAAGGACAATAGTATGAATATGGAAATGAATTTCTCAGGCGATTCAGCCGCTATAGCGCGAATAAAAGCTAAGGGGATAAAGCTCCCCATGATGATCACTAAAGAAACAAGGATGGCCGTAAATATTAAAACAGGTGTTTTAGGGTCGGTTAATGATTTCCCGATCGTACTATCGCTAAAAGATGAGATATCAAAAAAAACTGTAAATGATAACGATAGTAATGAGGCACCGGACCCATTGATAGGGCAATCAATTTATGGGCAATGTACTGCCGATGGTAAAATGCGAATCGATTCTATTTCCGGAAAAATAATTGATGACCAAACTAAAAATGCGATTAGCACATCCATTAGTAAATTACTCAATCAAATGCAATTCCCGACCAACCCTATGAAAATAGGCGATACATTTAACCAAAAAGAGCCATTTAATTTACCTATAGCCGGTAGCAATATCAATATGACTATTGATATTGTTTATAAGCTTGTCTCTGTTGAAGGGAATGTTGCCTACTTTGACCTGGATGAATCAATGGATTTCGATATGTCTATAGAAAAAAATGGTACATCTATGCTTATTAAAGGAAATGGCAAAGGAAATGGTAAATTGGTTTATGATATTAAAGGCAATTATTCTATTGACAGAAACTCTGATTTAAAAGTAAATTATGCTATGCAGCTTGGCAAATTACAAGTAGCTGCGGAAGGAGAAATATCAACAACGATAAAAACTCAAATGTCGGCTTTGGTTAACTAAGCCGATATGTTAACTTTAATTAAGTTCACCCTTAATTTCTTCCGATGGCTCATCCTGGTCCAAATACTTTTGATCCAACTGCTTATTAGCTTTCGCGCCTAAACTTTTTATTTTTTCGGCGGTCCTGGTGAGGTTGCCGTTGCCTTCGGTAAGCTTACTGATGGCATTTTCATAAGCACCCTGGCTTTGTTTAATGTTTTTGCCGATGCTTTCCATATCGCCCACAAAGCCAACAAATTTATCATACATGGCACCGCTAAGCCTTGCAATTTCCAGCACATTACGGTTTTGGCGCTCCTGTTTCCAAATGCTGGCGATGGTGCGCAATGTGGCCAATAAAGTGGATGGGCTAACGATAACCACGCGTTTATCCCAGGCATCGCTGAATAACTCGGCATCTATCTGTACTGCAAAACTGAACGAGGATTCGATAGGTATAAACAGCAAAACAAAGTCCGGCGAATTGATCTGGTAAAGGTCGTGGTAGTTTTTGGCAGAAAGGCCGGCCACATGGCTGCGGATGGATTCCACATGCGCCTTGGAAAATAACTTACGCTCTTCCTCGGTTTCGCAATTTACCAAACGCTCATAAGCTATCAGTGATACTTTTGAGTCGATAATTAAATGCTTTTCATCGGGCAGGTCGATAATAACGTCGGGCTGCAGCCTGCTGCCATCTGCGCCCTGCAAGCTTACCTGCATGCGGTATTCCTGGTCCTTCACCAATCCCGAACGCTCCAATACGCGTTCTAAGATCACCTCGCCCCAGTTACCTTGTTTTTTATTGTCGCCCTTAAGGGCCTTGGTTAAATTTTGCGCTTCGTTGCTGATGAGTTTATTCAGGTCCATCAACTGTGTAATAACCCCTTTAAGGGTGTTGCGCTCGGCGGCTTCCATGTTGTAAACCTTGTCCACCTTCTCTTCAAATGCCTTAATATTTTCCTTTAGTGGATTAAGTAGCACATCCAAGTTGGCCCGGTTGGTTTCCACAAATTTTTGCGATTTTTCATCCAGCAACTTGTTCGCCACATTCTGAAATTCCAACTGAAATTTTTGCTGTATATCATTAATGGCCCTTTCCTGCTCGGTAAGTCTTTCCCGTTGGGCTTTGAATGATTCCTCGGCCTTGGCCATCCTGTTCTTTTCTATCAACAGCTCCTGGTTAATAGCGCTTAACTGGGCATCGTAACGCACACGCTCGTCCTGTAATAATTTATCGGCTTTATCGCGCTCGGCAGCAAGACCCGCGGCACGTTCTTCGGCTTTGGCTAAGGCGATATTAAGGGTGTTATTTACAGATTTTAAACGCTCCAGATCTTCCGCCGAAACACCATCGGCCGACTTGGGTTTTTGCACGAACAAAAACACAGCTATCAATAAAATTATTACGGCGGCGACTAAAACAAAAACTTCCATTTGCAAAAAATATTAGCAAAACGAAGATAGAAAATTTTAATAAGGAAATAATGCGACGCTAAAAAAATAGCTTATTGTTTGGTGTCTTTTTCTACCCTTAACCCCACATCGCTAACCTCGTGCAGTGGGTTATCGCGCATGTTCTGCTCAATGGCAAAATGGTAAATACCTTTTGCCGGGAACCGGTATGCCTGGCGGAATATCATTTGGTAGCTATACAAATTACCCGATCCGTCGCCCAGCCACTCACCATCGGTATTGGCCAGTTTAAATTCCATGCGATTAACGGCCGGTTTATTATCGGGCCCGGTTTGGTGCAGTAGGATAAATATGTTCGAATACTTATAATCGCCGGTTACACGCAGGTTGAAGTATAAATTATAAGGCACCTTCTCATCATCTATCTTCACATCATACTTCACCAAATTGCCGTACGACCAATTGTGGTTATCAATCCCGGTATTTTTGTCAATAACGGCATTAGGATCGCTGCACGAACTTAATGCCATTATCAGTAATAAAGCAGGTAACAGGTATATAAATTTAAAAGCCCGTTTCATTATAGTTATTCTGTTGGTCCGCCGGTATTGCCGCCGGGACGGTTTTGGTTATTCTGATTCGGGCGACGGTGTTTATGGCGCCTGTTGGGTTTATTCCCCTGTGGTTTGTTTGCATCGGGGCGTTGTCCTTCAGGGCGGTTACCTTCGGCACGTTGTGGCCTGTTCCCATCCTGCTTGTTCCCTTCCGGGCGTGGCTGGCGGTTTCCGTCTGTACGTTGTCCTTCGGGGCGCTGTTGCCTGTTGCCCTCCGGTTTGTTACCTTCAGGCCGTGGCTGCCGATTCGCTTCCCCCGTATTTGCCGGGCGCTGTTGGTTGCCCTGTTGCGGGTTTTGATTAGGGTTACGGTTGTTCCGGTTTTTGTTATTCTTCTTTTTGTTGCTGTTGCGGCGGTCGTCCAAACGGGTAAGGCTATCCTGCCCAACTACGTTTTCGTAATCAGGTTCCTTGTCTTTAACAAATTTGTTTTCCAGTTCAGCTAATTCACCCAAATCGGCAGGGATAATGCCTTCTTTATTTTGTTGCTGTATTTCCTTAACCTTGTTTATGGGCAGTGGTATCCACGATTCTTCGCGCGGATAGCTGAACCACATCAGCTTTTTAAATATATCCGTTTTTTGCAGGCGGGCATCGCCTTTTTCGGTCTTCAGCACATTCACATTATCGGGGATGTATTTAAGCGCATCCATATAAGTGTCCAGCTCATAATTCAGGCAGCATTTTAGCTTGCCGCATTGGCCGGCCAGTTTTAAAGTATTAAGCGAAAGATTTTGATAACGCGCCGCCGAAGTAGATACCGTTTTAAAATCGGTTAACCAGGTTGAGCAGCACAATTCGCGACCGCATGAGCCTATCCCGCCTAAGCGGCTCGCTTCCTGGCGCATGCCTATTTGCCGCATCTCAATCCTGATACGGAATTGCTCCGCCATTTTTTTGATCAGCTCACGGAAATCCACGCGGCCCTCCGCAGTATAATAAAATGTGGCTTTGGTTTTATCGCCCTGGTAATCCACATCGCTCAGCTTCATGCTCAGGTTAAGTTCCAGCGCCAGCTTACGCGACTTATGCATGGTTTCCCACTCCAGGTCTTTGGCGGCTTTCCACTTTTCAACGTCGGTAACAGTAGCTTTGCGATATATTTTTTTGGTTACATCGGCTTCCTTTACACGGCGTTTAACCATTTGCATGCGCACCAGCTCGCCGGTTACCGATACATGGCCAACATCATAGCCGCCGGTAGCGGTTTCAACCACAACCAGCTCGCCTGCTTCCAGGTAAATGTTCTCGCTGTTCAGGAAAAACTCTTTTCTTGAACCTTTAAATTTTACCTCGATAACCGGAAACGGTTTATAATTTGTCGGCATGTCCATGTGCGACAGCCAATCGTAAACATCTAATTTGCTGCAGCCATTAGTAAGGCATGAGCCATTACTTTTGCAGCCAGCCGGTGAACATCCGCCCCCGGTTGAGCAACTTCCACATCCCATATTATTTGGTATATATTGTGTCCGCTGTTTGGCGGATCGTTTTAAACTTTAGCGTTTTTATAATTTGTAAAGATACATCTAAAAATAAAATTTTAGGATTTGCATTTCTCTCTACATGATAATGCGCTTTTTCAAGCTCGGTACTAATGGCCTGTGCCTGCGAAATGTCCATCACGTTGGTCATTTTTTGTGCCGTTTCCAGCTCCTGCGCCGGTAAATGCACCAAGTTGCCTGCGCCAGCCATCAGCAAACAACACTCGCGTATAAAGCTGATGCCGTACCGCAAAAAGTTCTTTTGGTTCTCTCGCCCCATCTTGGCTAACTGGTCAACAAAGCCCAATACTTCCAGTCCTTTATTGGCGAAACACAAGCGCAGCCAGTCTACAAATATTTTATGGTAGCCCTTGTTTTCGTCCTGCAGCATGGCCAGTGCTTCGGTTAAATTGCCATTTGCCAAATAAGCAATTTCGGCAGCGGCATCTTCAGTTTGGTTGTGTTTAGTGATGAGGGTTTCTTTTATCTCCTCATATTCCAATGCCGGGATCTTTATTAGCTGTGTACGCGAAAGAATGGTATTTAATATCTGGTCCTGGTTTTGGGCCACAAGCAAAAACAGCGTATTTGGCTGCGGCTCCTCAATAATTTTTAGCAGCGCGTTACCCTCTTTGTCCAAATATTCAGGCAACCAAAGTATCAGCACCTTATAAACCGATTCAAAGGGTTTAAGGCTTAATTTTTTTATGATCTGATGGCATTCGGCTATATTGATATTGGCCTGTTTGTTTTCAGCATCAAGGTAATCGCGCCAAATATCCAGGCTCAGATAAGGGTAAGCCAAAAACGCTTCGCGCCATTGCTCAATAAAAGTAAGCGCGTTGTCGTCCTTATGTTTGGCGAAGAAAGGATAGGAAAAATGCAGGTCGGGATGCATCAGTTTTTGGTACTTACGGCACGATGAACAAACACCGCACGAATCGTCGGGCTGCTTATCCTCGCACGATAAATATTGCGCATATGCAACCGCCAATGCTAAACTTCCCGATCCCTCCGGCCCCAAAAAAAGCTGCGCATGACTAACCCTGTTCTCATTAACCGAGTTGATCAAGCGTTGCTTTATGGCGGCCTGCCCTACTATTTCTTTAAACTGCATTGGTGCAAGATAGTAATTGGATATGAGATGTGAGATATGAGATGTGAGACTGAAGTGGTTTTTTGACAAAAATGTGTAGTGGATAGCTGTAGTCATGGCGTATAATTTACTCACCCCGACTTGCTACGCTCGTCGACCCTCTTTCCGCCGCAGGCGAAGAGAGGGTGAAAAATACTATCTTTGGCTATGCGCCAGACAATCTCATATCTCACATCTCATATCTCACATCTATGAGAATCATGGCCTTCGATTACGGAACCAAGCGCATAGGCATTGCGGTTACCGACCCCTTGCAGATCATAGCCACGGGATTGGAAACCATACATCCGCAGCATATTGTTGAGTATTTGAAAAAATACCTGCAAACCGAACAGGTAGAACGCTTTATAGTAGGCGAACCGAAACAGATGGATAACACCCCCTCGCAATCGGCGGTACATGTTAAGGGGTTTGTGACCATCCTTAAAAAAAACTTCCCAGACATTCCTGTCGAGATGCTCGATGAACGCTTCACCTCAAAAATGGCATCGGCAACCATAGCACAAAGCGGCATGGGGAAAATGGACAGGCGGAATAAGGAGTTGGTGGATACTATTTCGGCGGTGATATTGTTACAATCATACATGCAGACCAAGTTTTAACCGCTGATTTGAATGATTTAGAGATTTCGCTGATTTTAATATATTTGGTTTGTTACCCTAAATCTTATTAAATGAAAGAAATAATCAACCACGGATATAAAAATTCTGACCTTACCGGGAAAATCATTGGTTGCGCCATGAAAGTCCACAGTAAGTTAGGAAACGGTTTTCAGGAGGTAATATATCAGCGGAGTTTGGCCATTGAAATGCGGAAACAGAATCTATCTTTTGCAAGAGAGCTGGAAATGACTATCTATTATGATGATATAGAGGTAGGTAAAAGAAAGGTGGATTTTTTAGTGAATGACCTGGTAATGGTTGAATTAAAAGCTACATCAAAACTTGATGATAATCATTTTGCCCAGGCCCTAAATTATTTGGAGGCTTATAAGTTGGAAACAGGCTTATTAATCAATTTCGGCTCAAAAAGCCTTGAATTTAAACGAGTTAGCAACGAGTATAAGCTGAAGAACAGCCCAAATCAATAAACCATTCAAATAGACCCTGATTTTGCACCGTAAATATTTGATTATAAATATGTTATTGTTTGTCTGAAAATAAAAAATCAGCGAAATCCCTAAATCATTCAAATCAGCGGTGTATCTTTGCCGCATGGAAATCCT
>Ga0206874_1041_pt2 | contig 34603 bp, 26 predicted proteins | sample Alteio_BWOrgCont_12_FD_152629 | JGI IMG/M metagenome (GOLD analysis project Ga0206874, IMG submission 152629) | Enriched cells from forest soil in Barre Woods Harvard Forest LTER site, Petersham, Massachusetts, United States -... | ecosystem: Environmental > Terrestrial > Soil > Temperate forest >...
TGTTGGGATTGCTTGTTTCAACTTATTCATGTTGTATGCTATCAATGAATTTAGTTTTGATGCTTTCCATAAAAATGCAAATAACACCTACCTTGTTTTGGACGAAAATGGAAAGCAAAACGTAAAAGCACTTCAAGGAGTAATTTACACCCCGATGCCCCTGGGGCCTGCGATGAAACAGGAGTTGCCAGGAATAGAGAATTATGTTCGTTATATTCAGCCATTTGAAACATTCGTAAAAATCAAAAATGAGGTGAGACGGGAGAATATCGCCTATGCCGACTCCTCATTCTTCCATGTTTTTTCGTTCAAATTTAAATACGGGAATGCCAAATCGGCTATCAGTGGTTTGCACAGCATGGTATTAACTGAAGAAACTGCTGAAAGACTATTTGATAAAACAAATGCCATTGGCGAATCATTCAAGGTAAAGATCGGGGATGTGTTTGAAACCTTTATAGTTACAGCAATAACGGAAAACCCGCCATCCAACTCTTCCTTCCAATACAGCATGCTTATCAACTTTGATTGTATTGCAAACACTACGATGGGGAAAATGGGCGCCCGTGACTGGTGGATGGATACGTTTATGACCCTGGTTCAGCTAAAGCCCGGAAGCACATTGGCGAATGACAATAAATCGCTGGCCAATTTCTGGCACAGGCATTTTCCCGGTGCAGGTTCGGGCGGGTATGACCTGGTGCCAATAAAGGATGTGCACACCAGTCCGGCACTGGTGGGCGTTGCGACTCCACCTGTAGACCCTAAATCAATTTGGATGTTATTGAGTATCGCTGCCGGTGTTTTGTTGATCGCTTGTATCAATTTCACAACGCTTTCTATAGGCCGCTCAGCAGGCCGCGCAAAAGAAGTCGGTATCAGGAAAGTTATTGGCGGGACCAGGAAGGCTTTGGTAGTTCAGTTTTTGACAGAATCATTATTGCTTGCTTTTTTTTCGACGCTGATAGGCCTGGCACTTGTATACCTGCTTTTACCTTACTTCAACCAATTGTCTGGAAGGGAGCTGAGTTTCTCTTTCGCCCAATTCCCGCAGTTAACCGGCCTCATTGCCGGCTTAGCGCTGATTGTTGGCCTGCTTTCCGGATGCTACCCTGCTTTGGTATTGTCAGGCTTTAATACGGTGGACGTGTTGAAGGCTAAAATCAAGTTAGGCGGCGCCAATTTTTTCACAAAGGCATTAGTTACTTTTCAGTTTGTACTTTCAGCCACGCTTATTGTTTCTGCAATAGTTATCATGCAGCAATTACATTACATGGAATCAAGAAACCCTGGTTTTGATAAAGAGAATGTGCTTGTTGTGGAAACGTATGGTGTATCGGATATGAAACACCTTTTTCCGCTCTTCAAACAGGAACTTTCCAGGCATCCCGGCATTTCGGGTTTGGCCAGCGCCGACAATGGTCTCGGTGAGCGTGAAGGGACGGGTTTCACAGGCTTTAGTTACCAGGGGAAGTCTATAAATACAAAACAATTTCATATTGATCCCGACTACATACCCACGCTGGGGATGCACTTGCTTGCAGGAAGAAATTTCGACCGGACAATTGCTTCAGATACCGTGAACGCTGTCATCATTAATAAATCCATGATGAACGAATTGGGATGGAAACCCGAAAGCTGCATCGGCCGCCGATTGGAAGGCTATGGTAACCACGGCTTCAAAAACCCAACGGTGATAGGCGTTGTCCGCGATTTTAACTATGAGGCCCTTACTGATCCTGTACAACCGGTGTTGTTTCATCAGTTTACCAGAGGCGGGGAAAGTCGAAATATTTTTTATGTGCGTCTGCAGCCAGGCGATCCTTCAAAAGCTTTGGCGGCGATGCATTCCGCATGGAAAAAAATTACTCCCGATTATCCGTTAAAATATAATTTTCTCGACGAAGATATTAACCGCTTCTATAAAGCGGAAACAAGGCTGAGCAGCATTATTGGCTGGGCAGGTGGGATTGCCATTTTTTTGGGATGCCTGGGCCTGCTGGGGCTTTCAGCGCTTGCAGTTTTCAACCGAACCAAAGAGATCGGTATCCGCAAAGTGCTGGGCGCTTCGGTTTCAACTATCATCAACCTGATTTCAAAAGATTTTTTAAAGCTCGTTATCTTGGCTTTCATCATAGCAACACCAATAACCTGGTGGTTAATGCATAAATGGCTGCAAGGATACGCGTACAGGATAAATATTGAATGGTGGGTTTTTGGCATAGCCTGCGCAGCAATCATTTTTGTGGCATTGCTTACGGTATGCTTCCAGGCCATTAAAGCAGCGATAGCTAAACCGGTGAAAAGTTTACGTATGGAGTGAAAAATGAAACGCTTTGCCGGCTGCCGGAAATCCATTCAAAACCGCACACCCCAACGTCCGCTTTCGTTACAAGTAATCAGGATAAATAAAATACTATTTTACTATATACCAACAAGTTAAAAAATTGGAACAAGTATTGAACCACTAAATAAAATTGAATGCATATACTTTCCATATCACCCCTTATGACCTGTCTTTCCTGGGAACAATATTTATCGGGCTGACATTTACGCTGCTGTTGTGGTTCACCAAAAGAACCAACCAGGCACCAAACCGGTTGCTTAGCGTGGCCCTGGTAATTATTGTTTTGCGGATGGCTCTGGTATTGGGCATTGATATCCGGCTGGATACCTACTTTCCATGCTGGAACCGGCTGCCTCTGCAATTTTCTATGGTGCTTGGCCCTCTCATCTATTTTTATGTGCTTAAAATAACCCGGCCGGAACAGAAATTCCGGTGGAAAGATCTGCTGCATTTTAGCCCATTGCTGCTGGAATTGGGCGCACAGGTTTGGGAAGTTAGGGACAATATAAAAACCGGCGCAGCTACTTATCAAACGCCGGCTTTTCAGCAACTAAACCCGGTATTGCAATTGCTGACGTTTGTTTCGGTCGTAATTTACCTTTACCTGTCTCACAGGCTGATAATACGCTTTTACCGGCGAATAAAGTTTAATGGGGGCGACCGGTACCGCTACGAATTGCAGTGGTTGCATCGCTTGCTGACGGGTTTCGGCCTGTTATGGTTGTTGTGGATTCCGTATGCCGTTGTGGATTATTTTTATTACCATGGCCAGATGGATGTGCAGACTTGTTATCCTTTGTATCTCCTTTTGGCAATAACCTTCATCCGAATTGCAATCGTGTCCTTTTTAAGGCCGGATGTTGCAGTGCCGGCCCATGCGCCTTTGGTTTCCAGGCTGTTGCCGCCTGCAGAACTAAAGCAAAAAGGTACCTGGCTCAAGAAAATCATTAAAGAAAACTGCTATTACCAGGACCCGGAATTAAGCTTAGGCTCATTAGCTGAAAAGCTTGATTTAACTCCCCATGAGTTATCCCGGATCATCAATACGGTGCTCAAAAAAAGCTTTAATGATTTCATTAATGAATATCGTATTGCTGAAGTGATCCAGAAAATGCAAAACCCGGTTTATAACCGTTTAACCCTGTTGGGCATTGCTTTTGATTCAGGATTCAATTCAAAAACAACTTTTAGCCGGGCCTTTCGGCGAATAACCGGGAAAACCCCGGGAGAATACTGTAGCGATCTGAAAAAAGAGGGTTCATCTTATAACTTGAACCCTCATTCCCGCTCTGCTGCGATAGTTTCGTGTCACGAAGTCACTCCCAAGTGGTCTTCTGAGAAATTAAATCGCAATTTTATGTTTAGAAATTATTTAAAGATCGCCTGGCGCAATACGCTGCACAACAAAGTTTACAGCATGCTGAATATCGTTGGCCTGGCAGCCGGTATGGCCGTGGCACTCCTGATCGGCTTATGGGTGATTAACCAATATTCATATGATCGTTTTCTGCCAGGCTATGAGCAATCATACCAGGTTGAGATGAACCTAACCTCGCAGCATAACGGCACAACTACCCAAACTTCCATAGCCCTGCCGCTGACTGATGTTTTAAAGAAAGAGATCCCCGGCATAAAGTACGTTGCTGAAGCCGACAATGTAGGCCACATGAACCATGGCCTTTTGCTTGGTGATAAAAAACTGTACCTGGAAGGGGGAGCAGTTGGTGCGGACTTTTTCAAAATATTTCAATATCCTTTTATAAAAGGCAACGCCAATTCGGCCTTAAAAGACATCTATTCGATAGTTTTGACCGAATCGACAGCAAAAGCATTGTTTGGCGATGCTGACCCGATGGGTAAAAATGTGCGGTTTGATAATTCGCAAAACATGACGGTAACAGGCGTTATCCGTGATATACCTTCAAACGCTACGCTGCAATTCAAATACCTTGTACCTTTTGCTTACTCCGAAGCTACCCAGGGATGGATCAAAGATGGGCGTACCAAATGGACCTACAATTCATTCTCGGCCTATGTGGCGCTGGAGCCAGGCGTGACTTACGCGCAGATCGCTCCCAAGATCAGGAATATCGTCAATAAAAGAAGCCCGGAGATGCGGCCGTCAAAGCCCGAGGTGATCATGCATCCTTTAAAGGACTGGCATTTATATAACGATTTTAAAAATGGCAAAGCTGTAGGCGGCTTTGTAGAGTATGTGCGCTTGTTCAGCATTATCGGTATGCTGGTGCTGGCTATCGCCTGCATCAATTTCATGAACCTTTCGACAGCGAGGTCTGAGAAGCGGGCAAGGGAAGTTGGTGTACGCAAAGCCATCGGCTCGGCGCGTATCGATTTGGTTTACCAGTTTCTGACGGAATCTGTCCTGGTCACTTTTATCTCGTTCCTGCTGGGTTTGCTGCTGGTTTTGCTGGCTCTGCCGGCATTCAATTCGCTTACGGGTGCTGATGTCCATGTCCCTTACGGCAATATCGTTTTTTGGGGCATCATGATCATGTTTGTGCTTTTCACGGGTTTAATAGCGGGGAGCAGGCCAGCGTTTTACCTGTCATCGTTCAACCCTGTTGAGGTGCTGAAGGGGAGCATCAAGGCGGGCCGGTGGGCATCAATGCCGAGGAAGATACTGGTGGTGATACAGTTTACCTGTTCCATTGCGTTGATCATCAGTACCGTGATCGTTTACCAGCAGATACAATATGTGAAGAACCGGCCGACAGGTTATAGCGCCGACAGGCTAATGATGACCGACATGAACGGTGACCTTTCCCAACAATATGATGCGCTGAAAAACGATCTGCTATCATCAGGAGTGGTAGAGAGCGTGGCCTCATCAACCTCGCCGGCTACGCAGGTGTACAGTCATTTTACGCTACAGAATTGGCCGGGCAAAAATGCGGGCGACGAAACGGTGAACATCGGCGCAATATGGGTGTCTGAGGACTATTTTAAGACTTTGGGGATGACCTTTGCCGGGGGGCACAATTTCACGGGCGACTGGAAAAGCGACACGCTGAATGTGATAGTGAATGAAGCGATGGTGAGGCGCATCGGTTTAAAAAACCCGGTCAATCAACTAGTAACTATCAATTTTAACGCAAAGCCGGTGAGGATTATCGGCGTAGTAAAAGACGCGCTGATGGATTCGCCTTATAGCCCGGTGGAGCCTGCCGTTTTCGGACATAATCCCTTCGGTTTTGTGGTGACGTACCGTTTAGCGAAAAATGCCGGTACACATACAGCGATAGATAAGATCGGTAAGATATTTAACAAATATAACCCGGCTTACCCCTACGAGTACAAGTTTGTGAACGACGAGTATGAGCACAAGTTTAACCTGGAAGTGCTGGTGGGCAGGCTGGCGGGCGTGTTCGCCGGGCTGGCTATATTTATATCGTGCCTTGGGCTGTTCGGGCTTGCCGCTTATGTTGCCGAGCAACGCACTAAGGAGATCGGCATCCGCAAGGTGCTTGGTGCTTCCGTAGCGCAGGTTTGGTTGATGCTCTCGCGTGATTTTATCATGCTGGTGGTTATCAGCTGCGTCATTGCCTCGCCGGTAGCGTTTTATTACCTGCACAATTGGCTCCAAAAGTACACCTACCGCGTCAGCATCGGCATAGGGGTGTTCATCGCTTCGGGGATAGCGGCTATAATTATCACTTTGGTCACCATTAGTTTCCAGGCTATAAAAGCGGCGCTGGCAAATCCTGTAAAAAGCCTGAGAAGCGAATAAAGGGTATCATTGGTTATTAGTTATTAGTCATTAGTCATTAGTGCAAGGCGGCTAACCTGGCAACCAATGACCTTAGTTAGACTTACGAAGTTTTAAACGGCAAAGCCCTCAATGAGGCCTTTGAAAATAAACATATCCGAATTAAACATCGTAAGTCTTTTTTGTTTAGTGGCAGATCAATTGAATGCCGAAAATGAAAAGACATTTCCATATCAATACAGTTACACACTATTTCATCATTTTTTTGCAAAACTTAGCTCTAATGCCCTTACTTTGCCACAATTATAGCTGGTCATTCTATTTGAACCGGCGAAGGTTAAAGTGTGGTAAAAACTGACGTCAAAGAAAAAGTTCCTTACAAGTTCGTCATCCCCCTGGTGCTGGGTACCATGATGAACCCGTTGAATTCAACTATGCTGGCCACATCGCTGGTCACCTTGTGTAATTCATTCAAAATCAGCACTGGTTCGGGCGCCATACTCATCACTTCGTTATATGTTACCTCAACCATTGCCCAACCATTAATGGGGCGACTGGCTGATCGTTTCAGCGCAAAAAAAATAAACACGCTTGGTTTTGTTTTAGTATTACTGGCTGCTTTAATCGGGATTTGGGCGCCTGCTTTTTGGTGGCTGGTTGTTTCGCGGATCATTCTTGGTTTAGGTACATCGGCGGCTTATCCTTCGGCTATGGCGCTCATCAATAAAAAATATGCCGATGAGGGTAATACAGTTCCCGGGAATGTTTTAGGTGTTATGGCTGTATCCGGCCAGGTAAGTATGGTATTGGGGCCGGTACTTGGCGGCTTGCTTACCCAAACATTCGGCTGGAAAGGGATCTTTTTTATCAATATTCCCTGGGTTATCGTGGCCATGTTTTTATCACGGGCTATTCCGGATTACAAGCCTGTAAAAAAGAGTAATGAAAGTTTATGGAACAAGCTGGATGTAACCGGCATCCTGTTATTCAGCACATTCCTATTATCCCTGTTGTTTTTGTTATTGCAGCATCCTTTTTCCTGGGCGTTATTTTGCGCCTCTGTAGTCCTGTTCGGATTAATGATAACCTGGGAATGGAAGCACGAAGCGCCTTTTATTGATGTTAAATTGCTGGTGCGCAAGCCGGCTCTATCGCTGGTATATGTCCGGACCATGTTTACCAGTTACATTTTGTACCTGATGCTGTATGCCATGCCGCAATGGATAGAAACAGTAAAAAAGATGCCGCCCGCTAAAACGGGATTGATGATGTTTCCATTATCGCTGATGGCCATTATAACCGGCCTCGTAATATCCAAATACAATAAACCGGTGTTTCAAAATTTTTTAGGGGTATTGGTTTTACTAACGGCCTGCGGCGGCCTATTTCTGCTGCACCAAAACACACCGGTTTACCTTATCATATTATTTGCCCTGGTAATGGGCATGGCCGATGGTATAAATATAGTAGCTAACCAGGCGCTGTTAAATGCCGAATCGCCGCTGGCTCAAAAAGGGGTATCTTTTGGTTTATTTCGCACATTTGGTTATTTGGGCGCCATTATTTCAAGTATCCAGTTAAAAACGCTTTTTCATAATGGCGTTACTGATGCCAGCTTTCACCACATAGCCTATTATGCCCTGTATTCCTGCTGTGTACTCGCTATTTTGCTGGTGCCGCTTAAACTCAGGGAAAAAACATTAATGGCTGCTAATTAGAAAGATCACAAATTTGAGTTACATAACTTACCGGGTATCATAAGGTATTGCCGAACCATAGTTATTTGATGATTATCATTAACTCATTAACAATAATTTAATTTATTTGACCATTATATGCCAAATTGTTAATATAACTTCATTTCCATTAATATATCCTCACTTTTCGTTTACAGATGCTTATCTTTGATTATAAGGCGATAATTAAATATAATTGCTTTTATTATTTATAAAAATAATTACCTATGAAACAAGGACTTTTAATTGATATGGATGGGGTTATTTATAGTGGTGAAACATTGATAAACGGAGCTGATAAGTTTATTAATCACCTGCTTGATAACAATATACCCTTTACCTTTATGACCAATAACAGCCAGCGAACGCGGCTGGAAGCCGTTCGTAAGCTAAAAAGACTGGGCATTAATATTACAGAAGATCATGTTTATACCAGCGCAATGGCTACCGGCACATTTTTGGGCGCGCAAGGTCCGGGCGGTACGGCTTACGTTTTAGGCGAAGGTGGTTTATTAACCAGTTTGCACGAAAACGGCATCACCTTAGTTGATACCGATCCCGAATTTGTGGTTTTAGGCGAAGGCAGGAATTTTACTTTAGAAATGGTACAGCGTGCTGTGGATATGATTTTAGCCGGTGCCAAATTTATTACCACCAACAGGGATCCATCGCCCAAAAAGCCCGGCTGGAATAATTTAGGTATTGCCGCAACAACAGCCATGATTGAAGAAGCTTCGGGCCGTAAAGCGTTTGTTACCGGTAAGCCCAGCCCGGTAATGATGCGCTCAGCCCGTAAATATCTTGGATTGGAGACCGCAGAAACCACTGTAGTTGGAGATACAATGGAAACCGATATACAGGGTGGTGTACAAATGGGTTATAAAACCATCCTGGTGCTTTCAGGAATAGCCAAAAAAGACGATTTAAGTCATTACGCCTTTAAACCTGATTTGGTGGTAAGTTCTGTTGAAGAAATTGAGTTTCCGCTAAAGTGGTGGAGTTAAGGGGGAGAGGTTAGAGATTGGTGATTAGACGATGAGATAAAGAAATTCCTTGCGCGACTTAAAGAATGAATGTTATTAAAAGCGTAAATTTGTTATAAATAATGAGTATGCCTGAACTATTTAGACTCTTTGGAATCAGATTTTTCTTCTTCAGCAATGAACATTTACCAATTCACGTTCATATAGAAAATGCGGATGGTGATGCAAAATTTGAAATTAGTCCTATCAGGACTGGTCAGTAACAAAGGAATGAAAAATAAAGATCTTAAGCTTGCTGAAAGTATTATAGAAGAAAACGAAGATCTAATTATAAAAAGGTGTAAAGAGTATTTCAAAAAGCAATAATATGATAACGATCAGGTCAGTTTGGTTTACTAATAACAATATTATTGTTGAAATGAGTGATGGAAAAGTCATTGAAAATCCCATCAAGCGGTATCCAAACTTAAGTAAAGGAACAGAAAAGCAAATAAAAAATTACGAAATAAAAGGTGGTGGAAGATGGATACATTGGGAGGAATTAGATGAGGATCTTTCAGCAGATGGCTTTTAAAAGAGGGAAAACATATTTAACCTAACCTCTAACCACCAATCACTAATCACCTCTCGTAAAACTCAATAGGCAATCCATCCGGGTCGGCGAAAAAGGTGAAGCGTTTGCCGGTAAATTCATCAATTCTGATAGGTTCAACAGTTATGCCGCATGCGTGCAGGTGTGCCACAGCCTCGCCAACATTATCTACCTCAAAAGCTAAATGTCGTAAACCTGCAGCTTCTGGTCGGGATGGCCTTGCGGGAGGATCGGGAAATGAAAAAAGCTCGATCTGGTATTGAGCCCCAACTTCCAGATCAAGCTTGTATGAATTTCTTTCTTCGCGATAAACTTCGCTTATTATTTTTAAACCAAGAATTTTGCTATAAAAATGTTTCGACTTCTCATAGTCAGCACAGATAATGGCAATGTGGTGTATGCGGTTTAGTTTAAGCATGGTTTATATTTAGGGGATATTGTTTGTACGGATAAATTTTGAAAACACACATGTTCCTATGGAACGCAAAAATCAAGTGGCTCGTTTTTTTACCAATTGTTCTTATGGAATAAAAATCATTTTATTTTCTACCCGGCAATTGTTCCTACGGAACAAAGAGTTATTTGTTAATAAGGTTGTTTGTTGATGACTTTAAATACAAATATTGTTATTAACCCTACGCACCCAAAATCTCATGCAGCACATTATCATACACCATTTTAATATCAGTAATATGGCCGAACAGCTTTTCATCAACGTTTAAAAAGCCATTGGTAACTGTACCTAATAAACTAAAGTCAACCTCGCTGGTTGCCATCATTTCAATAAAGCGTTCCTGGTCGTCAGAGGCAACGCTCACTACTACCCTGCCCTGTGCCTCGCCAAACAAAAAGGCATCTTTACGGATAGCGCTATCGGTTTCAATATCAAAGCCTAATTTATTGGGCAGTGCTGACTCAACCAATGTAATATATAAACCACCATCCGAAACATCATGAGCAGATTGGATCACTTTGTGTTTGATCAGCTGTTTCACTACCTGGTGCATGGCGTATTCCTTATCCAAATCAAAATAAGGCGCAGGTGCAGTTAATATTTTATGGTACGATGCCAGGTATTGTGACGAAGCTATATCATTAACCGATTCACCTATTAAATAAACCAAGTCATCCGGTTGTTTAAAATCAGATGTCATAAAATTCGACAGATCGTCCATCACACCCAGCATACCGATGGTAGGTGTAGGGAAAACCGGGCCTTCGTCTGATGATTGATTATAAAAGCTCACATTACCGCCTGTTACAGGTGTTTCAAACTTGGTGCAGGCTTCAGCCATACCTTTTATAGCGCCTACAAACTGCCAGTAAACTTCGGGTTTATAAGGATTACCAAAATTAAGGCAATTGGTTATAGCCACCGGCTCACCGCCGGCACAGGTAATATTACGCGCAGCTTCGGCAACCGCTATGGCAGTTCCCTTTTGCGGATCAGCATATACGTAGCGCGATTGGCAGTCGACTGTTATTACGATCGCCTTATCTGTATCCTTAACTGCTACCACCGCAGCATCGCTTGGGCGATTAGTAGTCATGGTAGAGGTACCGATCATAGAATCATACTGATCAGTAACCCAGCGCTTGGAAGCGATGTTAGGATGACCAATTAAATGTTCAGCAACCGCAATTAAATCGGCAGGCTCAACAACATCTTCAATTTTAAATTTTTGATTCAAACGATAGTATGCCGGTTCGCGGTATTCGCGCTCATAAACAGGTGCACCGCCACCCAAAACCAGGTCATCGGCAGGAACATCGGCAACCATTTCACCATTCATATAATATACCAGGCGTTTGGTATCTGTAACCTCACCTATTATGGCGCAATTCAAGTCCCATTTATCAAATACAGCCTCTACTTCTTTTTCCCTACCTTTTTCAACTACAATCAGCATGCGTTCCTGCGATTCAGAAAGTAAGATCTCATAAGGCTTCATGTTTTCCTGGCGCATTGGGACTTTATCCAGCCAGATCACCATGCCATGCTCACCTTTTGCCGACATCTCAGAGTTGGAGCAGATAATACCTGCTGCACCCATATCCTGCATGCCGATAACTGCGCCAGTTTTAATAACTTCTAAAGTAGCTTCAAGCAACAGCTTTTCCTGGAACGGATCGCCAACCTGAACGGCAGGAAGATCATTAACAGAATCTTCCGTAATATCTTTTGATGCGAAAGCAGCACCATGTATACCATCTTTACCAGTTGCCGAGCCCACTATATAAACAGGATTGCCAACACCGTAAGACGTTGCCGAAACGGTTTCGCCCGCCTTTACAATACCAGCAGAGAAAGCATTAACCAATGGGTTTACGTTGTAGCAGTCGTCAAAAAACAACTCACCGCCAACTGTGGGTATGCCGAAAGCATTGCCATAATGGCTAATGCCTTTTACCACACCCTTAACCAGCCATTTGGTACGGTCGAGCGTTAAATCGCCAAAGCGAAGAGAGTTTAATTGCGCAATGGGCCTTGCACCCATGGTAAATATATCACGGTTTATGCCGCCCACACCGGTTGCAGCTCCCTGGAAAGGTTCCAAAGCTGACGGGTGATTATGTGATTCTATCTTAAACGCACAGCCAATACCGCCGCCTAAATCAACCAAACCGGCATTTTCTTCACCGGCCTTGGCCAGCATCCGCGGACCATCCTTAGGTAAGGTTTTTAGCCAGGTGATTGAGTTTTTATACGAGCAGTGTTCGCTCCACATTACCGAGAAAATAGATAGTTCGGTAAAATTGGGCACGCGCCCTAATATTTCATTTATTCGGTCAAATTCTTCGGGTAGTAAACCCAGGTCTTTTGCAGTTTCAACGGTGGTTAATTCCTGGTGCTCCAATGTATTGTAGTTTTTTGAAAGGATGCACAAAATTAGGAAAAAAGCTTAAAGGTGAAAGACAATAGTAGCAGTATTTAGTAGCAGTTTGTATTATCCCTTCTAACAAACTGCTACTTAAAAACTGCTACTGCTACTTACTCTCTACTCAGCTAGCTGAAAATTAACCGGGATAGTATATTTAACCCTAACCGGCTGTCCGTTTTGCATTCCGGGTTTCCAGGCTTTGGCCAGTTTTAATACACGCAGGGCCTCTTCATCAAAACCATGTCCCGCCGGCCTTTCTACTGTTATGTTTGATAAGCTGCCGTCCTTTTCAATAATAAAGCTCAAAATAACCCTTCCGCTTACACTCTCTTCCTGGGCAGCTGGCGGGAATCTTAAATTTTTACTTAAAAATTTTGCCCATGCTTTATCTCCGCCAACTGGTTCGGGCATTACATCAAGCCCTACCGGTAAATGTACTGCATCATCTGCCGTTGGTTGGGTTGTTGCATTACCTGGTTCTACTGCAGGCAGAGCGTTACCTGTTTCGGTTTTACCGGAAGTATTGGCTGGGCCGATAGTGGCCTTGAGATCAATATTAGCAGGTGGGTTCTCTGTCAAAGGGTCTGACTTTACAACAAACGGAACGAACCGCTGTGTTTTAACAGCAGGAAGCGGCTTTGCCGGTGCCGTCGGTGTGGTTTCCTTTTTAGGAATAACTACCGGATGCTTAATGTTAATGGTACTAAGCGTGACGATAGTTGTCTTAGTGTTATTGTGTAGCACTACCGGATTAGTTTTCAATATGATACATGCACCGCAAAGCAATGCAATACCAAAAAACGTAATGGCCATGGCTCTCACCATGTTATCGGCATAATGCTGCCTTAAATCGTAAGCGCCGTATTCTTTGTTACGGTTTTCAAATACAAGCTCGAGCCACTCGGACCTGTACAAATCAAATTTTGAGTTAAGCATAAGGTTTGAAATTAAATTTTATTATATAACGCTATACAAATATTTAGTATTGCGAAATCAATAAATTTGATATAATTTCAACCAAACAAATGCAACATTGTGTATTTAATAAATATGGACAATTTTTATTAGAGAAATTTCAATAAATGCAACATTGTGTATTTATATTACCACTTATCAGTGACCACTTTTTTGGTGGTTTCTTCTTTTTTTAAGACTGACGCCTTTGTTATATATATTTTCAACCTGTCGCCTAACTGTTTACAAAAGGCGCCGGCTTCATCCAGGTAACTGTCTACATCCTTCTTATCAAGTTTGGAAGTGGCTGTTTCTAACGGGATGTCTATTCCTTGTTCAGGTACAAAATTCCCATAGCGGTCGCGCTGGTATGGCGTAAAAGTAAAACCAGTTAGCCAAACCCGGTATTTCTGATCTTTAAATTCAACATTTACCTGGCAGGCTATCTCACCTTTTTCGTGTTTCAAAATAGAAACACCACCATAAACTACAAACCTGTTTTCGCCGCTTATTGCAGTTGCTGTTTGTTTTAGTTTACTTTTTGGATATGCCGATTTCAAGAAGTAAACGGTCCGGCTATGCAAAGAATCTGCCGGCAGGCCCGGCTCGTCAACAACCTGGTAATAAATATATTTGTTGTGCTCATCAAATGACAAAAGGTCTTTTTGTGCAAAAGACACTTTCGCAAAAAGAAGGCAGGCTAAAGCAGCTATTATTATTTTCATGCTATAAAGATAAAAGCCGCCCCTGTAAAACGGGAACGGCTTTTAAATAAATTGTTATAAAATTTAGAATGCATACACCGCAGCCAATACAAATTGTGATGCCGAAGATGTAGGAGCGCTGTTGCTGTCGGTAAACATATCGCTCTTCGAGCTATTGTCAAACCTGATCTCGGGGATCAGTGTCAACGGACCAGCCTTAATGTTAGCAGTAAAAGTTAATGCAGTAACGTGTTCGCCCGGAGGAGGGCCTGCTGTTAAAAAGTCACCCGCTTTTGTATCAAAATATTCACCTCTTAAACCCAGGGTAACAGATTTAGATACTGCTAACTGGGGATATAAAGCAACCCCCGAGAATCCGCCGGTTGTACCTGTTGGGGCTGAGAAGGTTGCTGCATTTAAACCTAATTTAAAGGCATCGGTAATTTGATAAGCAGTAGTTAAATCTAATTCAGTACCCGATGCAGGGCCGGTGATCAAATTCAGATAAGCTGTCCAGTTTTTTACAGGAGTTACGGTCAACTGTGCGCCAAAGGTATTTACCCTTGCAGCAGACTGATAAACATTCCAGTAATCATTAAAAATACCTGCCATTAAGCTTACTTTATCGCTAAATGCATAAGTTGCTTTAAAGCCGGCATTCTGGAAAGGGCCATTGGTAAATAAGTAAGAAGTAGAGTAGTTAAAATTAGCCGCAGGGCTTATCACTTCATAACCTATAAATGTTGACATATAACCACCGGAAAGGTTAAACTTATCGGTTACGTTATAAGATACATATAAATTTTGGATATGATAGCTGGAATAAGCTGTTCCTGTAGCGCCGCCAACGGTAGCCAATCCCGGATCAGCGTTAGGTATTGATTGTTGTTGCCCTCTTGGCCCGAAAGATAATTCACCAACAAATGATGCCTTACCAACTGTTTTCTTTAAACCCAGATCGATCATACCTATCGAGATAGAGTTTTGCTCGTTTGCAAAGCTTGTAGGGATATTATTATGGCCCGAAAAATCATATTTAAAATAAGTATCTACCGAACCTGAAAATACTAGTGGCGGGTCGGGAGCGGGCGCTGGTGCAGGCGCGGCTGCAGCTGCTTTGCCTGTGTCGGCAGGCATAGAGGCTGCGTGAGCCCCTAAAGTGCATATAGAAGCAGCAAATAAAGATAAGAGTAAAAGTCTTTTTTTCATGATAATGAATTGATTTGTAAGGAATTAATAATTAAATAATTGTTTGATTTGATTGATTTATAAGTACAAAATAGAGCGTAGAAAGTCCCTGTCTGAGTTAAACAGCAGTTTAATTCAGCAATTTTTTTAATAAATTTTATTAGTAGTAAAGAACCCTTGTACAGTTGGTTTTTATGCGGTTGGAAATATCAGATTGAATTAACCAACTGCACAAGGGTATTATATATTAATGTTTATGCAGTAACCTTTGTGCCTGTTTCAAACAAACCGGTTAAGCTAACATCACCATCTTCGTAATCGTAAGCCGAAGCGCCGTGATCAAACATATCCAAACCACCAGGGCCTGTTTCACCATGTGCCTCAACACGCAGTTTCCATGGGTGAGGTAACATCATTATAACTTTCATCATAATCCAGGTTACCACAAACACAGCAATCGCAATGGTAAATGTACCTATAGCCTGTGCTTGCAATACGCTGGTACCACCGCCATAAAATAATCCTGTTACCAGGTTTGGTGCAGTATTATCAGCACCGTAAGCTCCGGTTACACCGAACTGACCTGATGCAAATAAGCCTAATGATAATGTTCCCCATATACCGCATAAACCGTGTACCGGAACAGCTCCGATCGGATCGTCAATACGCAGATATTCTAATAATTTAACACCGCCAAATACTACAAAACCGGCTACACCGCCTAATAAGGTTGCGCCCAGCGGGCTAACCCAATAGCAAGGGCAGGTAATAGCAACCAAGCCTGCAAGGAAACCGTTTACGGTAAAGCCTAAATCAAATTTACCTTTGGTTGAACCCCACCATAAAGCAGCCATCATAGCAGTAAAACCGCCACCGCAAGCAGCCAGTGTTGTATTGGTAGCAACGCGGCCTATACCTATAGCATCCATTGCCGAAAGCGTACTACCAGGGTTAAAACCGTACCAGCCAAACCATAATATAAATCCGCCTACTGCAGCCATTGGTAAATTATGACCCGGAGGCATACCACCACCATCACGTGCAAAAACTCTTCCTATACGTGGCCCTAATACCATGGCTCCTGCCAGCGATGCCATACCACCGATGGTGTGAACAACGGTTGAGCCTGCAAAGTCGCGGAAACCTTGTCCTAAACCAGTGTAAAAATGTCCGGCTGTGCCCATTAACGCTAACCAGCCATCAGGACCCCAGGCCCAGTGACCAATAATTGGATAAATAAAGCCAGTGATACCTATACTGTAAAGAATATCGCCACGGAAACCTGTACGGCCGATCATTGCACCTGAAACAATAGTAGAGCAGGTATCAGCAAATGCATACTGAAATATCCAGTGAGCAATTACCGGAACACCCTGGCCCGGGTAAAGATCAGGCGTTCCCTGAAGGAAGAACCAGTGATAACCTATAAAGCCATTTCCTGAACTAAACATAAACGCATATCCAACGGCGTAAAATAAAATACCGCAAAGGCAGGTATCAAAAATACATTCCATCAAAATGTTTACTGTTTCGCGTTTACGGGCAAACCCAATTTCAAGCATTACGAAACCAGCCTGCATTGCAAATACTAAAAACGCGGCAACCAATGTCCAAACGGTATCAATTGAGTTCATCATTGATGTTTCCAGATCAGTTGGTTTTGGCGGAGCTGCTGCAGCGGCGTGTGCGGCTGTACCAAATAGTCCCGGTAGAATCATAATAGCCAATACAATAAGCCCAAGGCCTATCATTTTCCCTGCAAAAACGGTGGCACCCAGTGCCCATTTTTCACGTGTCAGTTGTCGGACTGCACTGAGCAAGTTGAACTTTGTAGCGTTTACTTTCATTGTTTGTTTAGTTTAATTTAGTTTGATTGATTTGATTATTTTAAATGAGCAAGAATTAGAGAGATGTATTTGATTGTAAAGTTTAACCATATTTCTAATGTTTTTTATGAAAAATTTAATAATTATATTCTTTTTATAAATATTTCTATGAAATTATGGATGAATTTTAATAAAAACAAATTATTTATTAAAAAATTAACAATAAAAACACAACTTTTATGAAAATAGTAAAATTTGATAAAAAATATATGACTTTTTTAAACATTTTACAATTAAAAAAATACCAACATGATTTTTGATAGAAAATTAAGCCATCATTATTGATTTTATTCAGGTAAAATCCATTTTTAATTGAAATTTTGTAAAAAAATGGAATAATATCATCTCAAAAAGTAAATTTAAGTGAGAAAAGCACTCAAAACCTTTAAAAAGGATCGATTTTCGGTGGTTTTTTCTAAATTAGGTGCTGAATTATATTTCCTTTAAAAATTTATACATATTATAAAGTATAATTCTATTTTTGATCCTCAACCCTATTTAAAAATTCATTTCATGCCTAATATTCGATTTCAAGCACTACAAGCCGTACTCACGAGGACGATACCGGAGGTAAAAATACCTTTCCCGAAAATTTCCGATTTCTTTGCGGCTAACGTTTTTGATAAAAAGAAAATGAAAGAATACCTGTCGGCCGAGGCCTATCAGGGCATTGTTAATTCGATAGAAAAAGGCGAGCCAATTCCGCGCGACCTGGCCGAACAGGTTGCATCAGCCATGAGGTCATGGGCAATGGGCAAAGGCGCCACACATTATACACACTGGTTTCAGCCACTTACCGGTTCAACTGCCGAAAAGCACGACTCATTTTTTGAGCCCACTGCCGACGGCGGCGCCATAGAAAGGTTTTCGGGCGATGCGCTGGCACAACAGGAGCCGGACGCCTCCAGTTTCCCGAGCGGCGGCATCCGTAATACTTTTGAGGCCCGTGGCTATACCGCATGGGATCCTTCATCACCTGCCTTTATAATGGCACGCACTTTATGTATCCCAACCGTTTTTGTATCATATACCGGCGAGGCACTTGATTATAAGGTACCTTTATTAAAGGCATTAAGCGCGTTGGATAAAGCAGCTGTAGATGTTTGCCATTATTTTGATAAAGGCATTGAAAAAGTTAATGCCTCATTAGGCATCGAACAGGAATATTTTTTGGTTGATATTGCCTTATTTAATGCACGCCCCGATCTGTATTTAACCGGCCGCACTTTGTTTGGGCACATGTCTGCAAAAAACCAGCAGCTGGAGGACCATTACTTTGGATCGATACCGGAGCGCGTATATGCATTTATGCAGGATATGGAAACAGAAGCCTTATTATTAGGCATACCATTAAAAACACGCCATAACGAGGTTGCGCCATCGCAATTTGAATGTGCGCCTATTTATGAAGAAATAAACCTGGCTATAGATCATAACCAGCTATTAATGGATTTGATGGACAGGATTGCCAAACGGCATAACTTTAAAGTTTTACTGCACGAAAAACCATATGCAGGTATCAACGGCTCGGGCAAACACAATAACTGGTCGATGATTACCAATACAGGTAAAAATTTATTATCGCCGGGTAAAACGCCCAAAAACAACCTGATGTTCCTTACCTTCTTTGTAAATACCATCAGGGCGGTTTATGAGCATGCCGATTTATTAAGGGCGTCTATCGCTTCGGTAAACAATGATCACCGTTTGGGTGCTAACGAAGCGCCGCCTGCTATCATATCTATATTTTTAGGAAGTCAGCTTAGTGATGTATTGGATGAGATAGAAACTTCGCGCATCAGCAAAAAAATAAAAGATGATGCCTTATTATGGCAAGGAATACCAAAGATTCCGCAGATCTTAAAAGACAATACCGATCGTAACCGGACTTCGCCATTTGCTTTTACGGGTAATAAATTTGAATTGCGTGCGGTGGGTTCGTCAGCCAATTCGGCCAGCCCGATGACCATATTAAACCTGATAGTGGCTGATCAGCTTAAAAAGTTTAAATATGATGTTGATAAACTAATTAAGAAGGGCGAAAAGAAGGATGTTGCTTTACTAATTGTTATTAAAAAGTATATTAAGGAATCGAAAGCTATACGTTTTGAAGGTAACGGATATAGCGAAGAGTGGGAAAAAGAAGCTGAAGGCAGAGGATTGGCCAATGTAAAAACCACCCCAAAAGCACTTGATGCTTTATTATCCGATAAATCAGAATTATTATTTGAAGAAACCGGCGTATTTACCAAACGCGAAGCGCATGCCCGCCATGAAATTTTATTAGACAGCTTTTACAAGAAACTGCAGATAGAGGCTCGTGTAATAGGCGAGCTCGGTATAAACGTTATTTTACCATCGGCAATAGCCTATCAAACCAAACTGGTTGAAAACGTTAAAGGGCTAAAAGACCTTGGGCTGGATAAGGATACTTATAAGGCACAATTAGAGATCATCAACAAAATATCGGAGCACGTAAACTTCATTAAATCGAATATAGAAACGATGGTTGATGCACGCAAGAAAGCAAACACCATCGAAAACATTCGTGATAAGGCTATAGAATACGATGAACAAGTAAAACCGTTTTTCCAGAATATCCGCTATCACGTGGACAAACTGGAACAATTGGTGGATGACTCTTTATGGCCATTGCCAAAGTTCAGGGAATTGCTGTTTATTAAATAAATCAGATTTTTTTTAAATATCGAATATTCCGAAGGAGTCCTTTAGACTGAATAAAGAATGTCGAATAATGAAGTAAACTTCGACGTTCTTTATTCGGTATTATCCGCTTTTTCAACCTGCTCCGTCAACTCTGTTTCTTCAACTGTATTCAAGTCCTTTATGTACTGCACTTTAAGGTGATCGTAAAGCGAGTGCTTGTCAACTAATATAGCAACCAGGCTGGCAATCATTCCGGCCAGTATTAGGTGAAAGATCACATTGTGCCGATCGGTCATTTCAAGCACCAATATTACTGACGTAAACGGCGAACGGGTTACCCCGGTTAAAAAGCCAACCATGCCCGATAAAATGAGCATATTGGTATCGATATCCGACACCTTGAACCATGAGGCCACCAGCGAACCCAAACTTGCCCCTGCACCAAGGGCCGGAGCAAATATACCGCCCGCTGCTCCTGTTGTAAATGAAACTAACGGGCCGCCTATTCGCAATAAAGGCGTATACCAGGTAACATATTTATCAGAAGTGAATAAAGTTTTTTGCATGATATCCTTACCTGATCCTAAAACATCCTGGTTAACAAAAAAAGCCAGGAAAGCCATGATCAATGCACAACCTATAACGTACAAAATGTGATGATAAGTGAATTTAAATTTTGCTTTCCATGCAAAAATGAACAGTATCAGCTTTGACATTCCTGCACCGGCAATTCCTGCTATAATGGCAACAAGCGCCACACCGAAAAATATATACGCCGAAAGTCCATCCAGCTTCGGATATCCAAGATATAAATATGGCCCCAATAAAGCCTGCGCCGCTAATCCCGCAATAATAACAGATGAAAATATAGCCGTTTTGTAGTAACTAAAGTGCGTTTTGGTCAGCTCTTCAATAGCAAACACAATGCCGCCTAAGGGCGTGTTGAAAGCGGCCGCCAAACCGGCAGCGGCCCCGGTTACCATCATGTTTCTTTTGGCAATTTTGGGCCACCATTTTGGCAGTAATTGGTACACTATTTTATATATGGAGGCCGCAATTTGGATAGTTGGCCCCTCCCGGCCTATCGCCCCGCCACCAAGCGCCATAACCAGGCTCGATAATACCTTTATAAATATGATACGAAAGCCTAAAAGCTTATCTACAATTTTTGTTGTTTTTGGAGTTGAGATCTGTATGGCAGCCATCACCTGTGGTATACCGCTGCCCCTTGCATACGGCGAATAGCGCTGTACCAGCCACCAGGCAAATACGAAGCATATAGGAGATAAAATAAAAAGCATCCAGGCATGGTGGTTAAAGATCAGCGTAGTCAAATCCTCTGCAGCAACAAAGAGTTTGGTGTATAATACGGCAAATATGCCCGTTACCAGCGAAGCCATCCAAAAAGGAATAGCCTGCAAAGCGTTCCGTTTTAAATTTTCGTTGCGTATCCTGTCAAATGATCTTTTTAACTGAAGCCGGAGGGAAGTTAGTAATGAGTTCATAGCGCCAGTCAATGGTCGATAGTCCATAGACCATGGCAAAATTAATAAAACTTCGCGCTTAAAACAGTTATATAAAAACTATGGACTATAGTCTATGGACTAAAAAACCATGAACTAATTAATATATTTGCCCATGATTTCTTCGCAAAGGTATGATCAACGGGGCGTATCGGCTTCTAAAGATGATGTACATAATGCTATAAAAAATATCGACAAAGGCATTTTTCCAAAGGCTTTTTGCAAAATAGTACCTGATATTTTAACCAATGACGCATTGTATTGTAATATTATGCATGCAGACGGCGCGGGTACCAAATCGTCGTTAGCTTATACTTACTGGAAAGAAACCGGCGATATTTCTGTTTGGCGCGGAATAGCCCAGGATGCCATTATCATGAACCTGGACGACCTGCTTTGCGTAGGCGCCATCGATAATATCCTGCTATCGTCAACCATCGGCAGGAACAAAAACCTGATACCCGGCGAGGTCATAGCAGCCATAATAAACGGCACCGAAGAAGTATTGACTGAGTTGCGGGATGCAGGCATAGGCATTTATTCAACCGGCGGCGAAACTGCCGACGTTGGCGACCTGGTGCGTACCATTATTGTAGACTCTACCGTTACCTGCCGGATGAAAAGGGATGAGGTGATATCAAATCATAACATAAAACCCGGTAATGTTATTGTGGGCCTGGCTTCATATGGACAGGCAAATTACGAGCATGAATATAATGGAGGCATGGGCTCAAACGGTTTAACATCCGCCCGGCACGATGTATTTAATAAAACCATAGCCAATAAATATCCCGAAAGCTATGACTCTGCCATCCCTTACGAGCTTATATTTTCGGGCAGTAAAAGCCTTACAGATAAAATTGATATAGGAAACGGGCAATTTATTACAGCCGGCAAGCTTGTACTATCCCCTACCCGCACCTATGCACCTATAATTAAAGCTACGCTTGATAGTTACCGCGGGCAAATTGATGGCATGGTGCATTGCAGCGGAGGCGCGCAAACCAAAGTGCTGCATTTTGTTGATGATGTGCATATTATAAAAAACAACCTGTTCCCTGTACCCCCATTATTTAAGCTGATACAGGAAGAATCAAAAACAAGCTGGCAGGAAATGTATAAAGTATTTAACATGGGCCACCGAATGGAACTTTATGTGCCTGAAACTATTGCCGCTGAGCTGATAAAAATCTCTCAAAGCTTTGGTGTTGAGGCCCAAATTATTGGCTACGTAGAAAAAGCTGATAAAAAGCAGGTGACTATAACTTCGGAGTTTGGCGAGTTTGTGTATAATTGATAGGGATAATTCAGCCTTGTCTCTGCACGAGACACTCATAAACTGAATGAAAAATATTTTTCCAAACCCTCTTTATCGCTTGCGAAAGAGAGGGTGAACAAGCGCAGCGACGTTCGGGTGAGTAAATATACGTGCGGCATTAACGCTACTGCATTGGCGGCGTGGACTCACACCGACTACGCTTCGCTGGTCGGCCCTCTCTTTCGCAAGCGATAAAAAGAGGGCGAAAAAAAAGTTTCTTAATTTAACCTGAGCTTTTGAAAATAGTATAGGACTAATCCCAACCATTGAGGTTACAGAGGATCTACATCCTTTGCGTTATGATCAACAAAATGGCATAAAGTTTAAGACAGCACTTGAAAAGGTTCAACTTATACTCAAGGAATGTCATAAAGTATAAACACATTTTGAGTTTTATCAAAAGTTTTTTCTGATCATAGGTGGTCTTTGCTAGCCTCTGCTAAATCCTTCCCCCTTAAAACAAAAAACCCGGCTATTCGCCGGGTTTTTTGTTTGGAAGTATAAGGAGTAATTAGAAACTGTAACGTAAATCCAACTGGCCTCTCCATCTTGCGTTATAATCATCGATAGCGTATGCTCTTGCATGACCGTCCACTGTATTTAACTTGGTGTTATCAAAAGTAAACGTTGGGTTGGCTGTTTGGGTGGTAACGTTAAACAAATTGTAATCCTGGTTGCTTAAAGTATAGGCACGACCCCAGTTTTTGTCAATCAGGTTACCTGCGTTTAATATATCAAGCCCTACAGTTAATTTATGTTGTTTGTAAACATAAAAGTTCTGCGCAATTTTCACATCAAAATGGTTTTCCCATGGTAAGGTAAAGGCGTTACGCGGTGTAACTTTTCCAACATATTTTTGCAGGCTCTTGTTATCAGCTATAAATGCCTGTAAGTCGGCAAACTGTTGAGCTGGTGTAACGGTTTGTGTAGCGCCGTTAACAGTACGTGTTAAAGTAGAAAACTGGCTTGCACTGTTTGGAATGTAAACCAGGTCGGCATTTGCCGAAGTTTTGTTACTTGCATCATCACCGCTTATGTTCTCGTTATACAGGTAAGAGAAACGTTCGCCGGTTTGGCCACTGTAAACTATGCCAATGGTGGTTGAAATGCGTTTGTTTACATAAGCAAATGTTTTGTTAACATAAGCTATAACGCGCGATCCCGGATCATAATTTGAATTAGCTTCATCAAGGTTATTTAAACCATTGGTGTTATAGGCAAAGCGCCAGTTTGATATAGCTGTTGAGCTTGTACCATCATTTACCGAGTAAGAGTGACCCAGTGTATATGCACCCATTGCCGACCAGCCATCAGTAAATTGCTTTTTCAACTGAGCAGTGAAATCATACGAATAACCTTTGCTGGTGTTTGTAAGCTCAAGCACATCGGTATAGCTTGAGTTAGCTCTTGCAAAACCGTAATAAGGGCGTGTTGTATTACCTAATGTAACATCGCCTACTTGGGGGCCAACGTTTAAGTTATCGTAAAGAATGTCATTGATTTTCTTAGAATACAATGCTTCCAATGTTCCAACTAAGCCACCAGGGAATTTATGATCTATAGCTAAGTTAGCACGCAGCTGCTGCGGGAATTTAAACTTCGGATCGGTAACGTCAATTTCTGTTGGTGCAGATTTAAAACTGCTGGGAATATAAGCGCCTAATTGTGCGCCGTTAGGGTTGTAATTAAACGAACCGGCACCTTGTGCAGGTGTATTGGTTGTGTATTTAATTGATGCTACACCTGTATTAGTGTACTGGTTTGAGATCCAGACAAAAGGCACCTGGCCTGTAAATATACCTGCACCGCCTCTTAACTGGTTAATACCATCGCCATTTATATCATAATTAAACCCGATACGTGGTGAAAATAAAGGGCTCGATTTTGGCACCTGATTGGTTGCTACGCCATTAGCTGTAGCCAATGATGAACTGTTAAAGGCAACATTATCATCAGGCTTGTTAAAAAATACAGGCACATCAATACGTAAACCATATGTTAACCTGAAATTATCGCTTGCAGCCCAAACATCCTGACCATAAACTGCCATCTGCCCAACTTTCATAACCGCCGGGGCCTTGCTGCCACCACCCGCAGTTGCATAACCTACAGCGTATGAAGACGGCAATGCACCTGATTCAAATTGCGCTACACTTTTATAAGTATAAGCACCATAATAATCCTGCAAAAACACGTTTCTTGATTGGTAAAACTCATCGTCAGTACCAAAAGTTATGGTGTGCTTGCCTTTATATATGGTAAAATAATCAACTATATTAAAGTCTTTTTGTGCCAGGCTATTAGCCGCTGAAGAAAGATCACTACCCAGATTATAAGTAAGGCTGCCGTCATTAATAGTAATTGACGGGAATGCCTGGGTATTCCTAACGTCATTAATATAGTTATAGCTAGCACGGAAAACGTTTGAAGAGTGATCAGTAACCTGGCTGTTTAATTCCAACACGGTTGAGTTGGTATGGTTGGCCAGGCTGTATGCGCTGTTATCAAACGTAATGCTTGTTGGCGAGCGGCTTATTACAAAGTTGGTTCCTTCAACGTAGCTGTTACGTAAAGTCAGCTTGTTTTTACTGTCTATGTTCCAGTCTAAACGTGCAAAGGCCGAAGTTGAAGTAATGTTTTTGTTGATGGCTCCAAAGCTTCCCGGATCATATGAACCGCCTGAAAGTTTGTCGACATAATTTCTTAGTCCCTGTAAAACTGTAGGATCAAATTTCGATCCTGAACCTGCCTGAGTTGGATCATATGCTATAGGGTTGGTATCATCGGTCTTTTCAAAGTTTGCAAAAAAGAACAATTTATTTTTGATGATAGGGCCTCCTAAGCTTGCTCCATAAGTTTTATTGCTGAAATCGGCATATTTTAAACCGGTGGTAACACTTTTACCAATAAAACCCTGGTTCTGGATATAATCATAAGCTGAGCCATGCAATTCATTGGTACCGCTTTTGGTTACGGCATTTACACCGCCGCCAACAAACCTTCCTTGTGTAACATCATAAGGAGAAAGCAATATTTGAAAAGATTGTATGGACTCTAACGGAATAGGATTAACGCTGGCCAATCCGCCGTTTGTACCGCTGCTCGACAAACCAAATACGTCGTTTGCCTTAGCTCCGTCTACAGTAAACTGGTTGTACTTACTGCTTTGTCCTGCAAAGCTTATACCAAGCGGGCTGTTATCAGACGAACCACGCAACGGAATTGCCTGCGGCGTTAAACGGGCAAAATCCTGGAACGACCTGCTTACAGTAGGCAGGTCCTGGATAGTTCGCTGATTTACGCTGGTTGATGTTCCGATATTTTCGGGGCTGATAACGGCATTCTTTGATCCGCTTACTACCACTTCATTCAATAACTTGGTATTATCATCCAAACGAAAATCCAGCTTTGATGATTCACCCAATGAAATGTTTATATCATCAACAGAACGGGTATTAAACCCGATAAAAGTAACAGTAACCGTGTAAGGACCTCCAACTCTTAAATTTGGAAGGGTATACTGTCCGCTTGCGCCCGTTACGGTGCTGTAAACCGAGCCAGAAGGAACGTGGGTAGCTACAACTGTAGCTCCCGGCAAGGTAATTCCCTTTGAGTCTTTTACCGTACCCGTTAAATTACCTGTGGTTACCTGTCCAAAGACTACACAAGTGGTAAAAAGTAATAAAAATGATAGTAGATGCTTTACCATACTTTGTTTTTTAGTTAAATAATATTGTATTGAAATAAATTTGTTACAAAGATAGATAATAGCCAAATTGCCAATGTTAAATTAATATTACTAATTATTAACTATTTATCAACATTTAACAATAATAAATACAATAAACTTAAATAACAGATGATATTAATATGACATTTATATATTTGGTTTAGAGTAATATTTGCGGCCGGTGTGTTAAATAATTGAAATTCAGCGTACGGTCACATTAGTGCCGTTAATTTTCTGGTTTGCCACCTTTTACTTAGCTTTGGGTGCAAAAACAGGCCGGGGAATGCTTCTGAAAATAATAACTGAACATACAAAACTCTATTTGCGTTAAAGTGCCTGGCTTAATGCTTTCTGTTAAAGAACAATACACAAAATATCATTTAAATAAAAAAACATTATAATCAAAAATATGAACTACGATTTAATTGTTATCGGTTCCGGGCCAGGTGGTTATGTAGCTGCTATCCGCGCTTCACAACTGGGTTTAAAAACTGCAATAGTTGAAAAAGAATCATTGGGTGGCATTTGCCTTAACTGGGGCTGTATACCAACCAAGGCGCTGATAAAGAGCGCCGAGGTATTTGAATATATAAACCATGCTGCTGATTATGGCATAAAGGTAGGAAGCAGTGAGGTTGATTTTGAAGCGATGGTAAAAAGAAGCCGCACTGTAGCCGATGGAATGAGCAAAGGCGTTCAGTTTTTAATGAAGAAAAACAAGATCGATGTTATAAACGGTTTTGGTAAATTAAAAAGCAAGGGAACTGTTGAAGTTGTGGCTCCAAACGGTGAAGTACAGCAGCATACTGCAAAACATATTATTATAGCCACAGGCGGCCGCTCGCGCGAGTTGCCAAACCTTAAACAGGATCATAAAAAAGTAATTGGCTATCGCGAGGCTATGGTATTGCCTAAAAAACCGGCATCGCTGGTTGTAGTTGGATCGGGCGCCATAGGTATTGAATTTGCTTACGTATATAATGCTATAGGCACCAAAGTTACCGTTGTTGAGTTTTTAGATAACATTGTGCCGCTTGAAGACGAAGAGGTTTCAAAACAACTGGCACGGGTTCTTAAAAAACAAGGTATCAATATCATGACCAGCTCTAACGTTGAATCGGTTGATACAAGCGGTGACCTTTGCAAGGTACACGTAAAAACAGCAACCGGAACCGAAGTTATTGAAGCTGAGATCGTATTATCTGCCGTAGGCATTTCTACCAACCTGGAAGGCATAGGCCTTGAAGAGAACGGTGTAAAAACCGATCGCGGTAAAGTTATCGTCGACGACTTTTACCGCACTAATGTTGAAGGTGTTTATGCCATAGGCGATATTGTTAAGGGTCAGGCCCTTGCCCACGTTGCATCGGCAGAAGGGATTATTTGCGTAGAGAAAATTGCCGGATTAAACCCTGAGCCATTAAATTATAATAACATTCCGGGATGTACTTACTGCTCACCTGAAGTTGCTTCTGTAGGTTATACCGAAAAAGCTGCTAAAGAAGCAGGTTACGAGATAAAAGTAGGCAAGTTCCCATTCTCAGCATCAGGCAAGGCCAGTGCAGCGGGTGCTAAAGACGGCTTTGTAAAAGTAATATTTGATGCTAAGTATGGCGAGTTTTTAGGCGCGCACATGCTTGGTCACAATGTTACCGAAATGCTTGCAGAAGTAGTTACCGCACGTAAGCTGGAAGCTACCGGCCACGAGATCATTAAATCGGTACATCCGCACCCAACCATGAGCGAAGCCATAATGGAAGCCGCCGCTGATGCATATGGCGAGGTGATACATTTGTAGTTAGCAGTTGGTGATTAGAGGTTAGAGATTAGTTGGATGGTAGCTTAGGCTCATCCGGCTAATCTCTATTCTTTTATTAACCATTCGTCAACTAATCTCTCCAACTATAATAACAATGAAAAAACTAAAGCTCGACGAATTAAACCGTGTTTCGGTATCCGAATTTAAGTCAAGCAAAAAACTTCCAGTGGTAGTAGTGCTTGATAATGTGCGCAGCATGCATAATATTGGCTCAATCTTTCGTACTGCAGATGGATTTGCTGTTGAGCAGGTTTGTTTATGTGGTATCACCGCTCAACCTCCACATCGCGAAATTGAGAAAACGGCTCTTGGAGCAACTCAATCTATTAACTGGGCCTATTTTCCCGATACCATCAGCGCGGTTAACACTTTACGGGCAGAAGGGTATTTAATAATTGCTATTGAACAAGCAGAAAACAGCTCAATGCTGAATGAATTTAATTTAACCGCAGATAAAAAGTATGCCTTGATTTTTGGAAACGAAGTAAATGGTGTAAGTGATGATGTAATGGAAATTATTGATGCTTGTATTGAGATTCCTCAATTTGGCACCAAGCATTCTTTTAATATTGTTGTATCAGCCGGTATTGTTTTGTGGGACTTTTTTTCTAAGATGATTATTTCGAAGTAAGACTATATCCGCATGAATAACCTTCTAAACTAATCTCTTATCACTAACCTCTAATCACTGCGCAACAGCGCCTACCCCATCCCCTATCAACGACCAGTATACCGAAGGCGCGTAACCTATTTTATCAGTATAATATTCAATAACGTTTTTACTGAAGCTTTCATAAGCATCTTCTTTAACCAGGGCTATGGCGCAGCCGCCAAATCCGGCTCCCGTCATACGGGCACCGGCAACATTAGGGTCAGTTTTACTGTATTCAACAATGGTATCCAGCTCTTTGCCGCTAACCTCATACATAACCTGCAAAGAATTGTGCGACGCGTACATTAATTGTCCAAATTCGGTAAGCTTGTTATTACTAAGTGCAATAGCGGCTAATTTAACGCGGTCATTTTCTTCAACAACATGCCGGGCACGTTTATATAATACCTCGTCGGTAATTAAATGCCGGTATTTATTAAAGGTGACTGTATCAATATCACATAAATAGGTAATATTCAGTTCCTGTTGCAATGCCGTTAATGCAACACGGCATTCCTTTACTCTTTCGTTATATTTTGATTCCGCCAGCTTTCGTGGCTTATTGGTATTAATGATAGCTAAGATATATTCGCCAAGGTTACTGTCAACGGCCTTATAGTCAAGCGTGTTGCAGTTTAACATCAGCGCTTTGTTCTTTTCACCAAAAGCAACGGCAAACTGATCCATTATCCCACAGTTTACACCGATAAAATTATTTTCGACTGATTGAGATAGCTTCACCAAATCAAGTTTGGAATAGCCACCATCAAACAACTCATTTAACGCAAAAGCTGTAACCACTTCTATCGAAGCGGATGATGATAAACCTGAGCTTATGGGAATATCTCCATAAAAAAGCATGTCCAATCCCTGCAATTGGTGTCCATCGTTTAAAAACCGCGATATAATCCCAAGCGGGTAATTGAACCAGCCCTCGCCTGTTTTATGGTAACCGGCTTGCAAAGGAGTATCTAATTCATCCTTAAAATTTAAGCTCCTGAAACGAAAAACGCTATCGTCATTACGCGATACCAGCAAATAAGTACCAAAAGTAATGGCGCAGGGCATTACCAACCCACCATTGTAATCAATATGCTCGCCAATTAAATTTACACGTCCGGGCGAAAAGTATGCGTTTGTTGCTTTTTTGTTGTATAATTTTTCAAATTCCTGTTGCAGGGGTATTTCCATAGATATACGGTTGTTGGTAGAAAACAAATATGCAATAATAAATGTATTTTTTACATTTATTATTGTAATTATTTAGAAATTAATTTTTATTCAGGTTTTAAAATATTCCGCTAAAATTAAACAGAATAACACTAATCTTGTTAATAAAAAAGACTAAGGTTTCAATACAAGGGAATAAGAAACACAATAACTATATTAATCCTGGTTCTTGGCTCTTGATTCTACTTACATCATAATAATATACCCAATGAACCAATATCTCATTACAGCATACGATTATACCGATTCTGATGCTTTGCAACGCCGGATGAATGTGCGTCCGCATCACCTGGATGGCGCTAAAATGCTAAAAGAAAATGGAAATTATTTAACAGGCGGCGCCATACTAAGCGAACAGGGCAATATGATAGGCTCAGTAATGATATTACAGTTTGAAACCGAAGAAGCCCTTGAAGCCTGGAAACAAAGTGAGCCCTACATCACCCAAAAAATATGGGAGTCGGTAGATGTAAAGCCCTTCAGGGTGGCTCCGGTGTAAAAGTTAGAGGTTAGTGATTGGAGATTAGAGGTTAGTTAGCAGCACTTGGGAAAGATTTGACAACTTTTAAAAAGTTGTCAAATCTGAAGCGGCCTTCTGGAGTCACTAACCTCTAATCTCTAACCGCCAATCACTAACATCAATACCTTTGCCCGGTATTCAGATTTATTTTATAAATAGTACCATTAAGGGTTAATGTAGCCGTATTATCGCCATTAAATACTAATGTCCCGGTATAGCTGAAATTTCCTTTTTTAGGCACTGAACCAGTTACCGATATAGTGGCGTTACCACCGGTAATGATGCGGGAAGGCTTTTTAAGCGTAAGCGCCTTAATGGCAATATCAATATTGTTATTACCGGTGCTTGTTGTATCAGTTTTTGATGTAAATGATCCGGCGCGTTTGTATTCGCCGTTGATAACGTAATTGGTTGAGTCTCCGGTTAAACCTGAAACATTAAAAATGGAGCTTCCTGAATTGGCAGACGAAAGGCTTTTGTTGCTAAAGCTGCCACTGTAAATTAAGCTGCTCAAAAGGCTGTCGGGCTGGCTGCTGGCATTACAGTTTACTACGTAATTGTATTTTAAACTGTAGCTATAAGTAGTGGATGATCCGCTGGGATTTTGACGGGAAATGGTATCAGATTTTGTTTCTCCGCAGGTTATATGCCCGCTTGCCATAGAGGCGGCATTAAGCGTAACATCTTCGGCAATATCAACAACGCCATTTGAGTTGATTGATAACGACGCAGCTACCATATCTGCTGCCTCGCTGTTTGATACATTGTTGTTGCCGTTGTTAAAACCACGGGATGAATAATCATTTTTTCTGCATGCAACTGCTCCCAGCAGCAGCATTACTACAAAAGATAATCTAATTGTTTTCATAACTTTTCACTTTAATAGGGGGATAATTTGCTTTGATTAAGTGAAATGGAAATGGTTTAAAAGAAAATTTACTTTTTTGAAAAATTTCCTTCTAAATAAAAAACTTCCGAAGTTTTTAAAACTTCGGAAGTTTACTTTTCTTTTTGACTTTCGATCTTTCTTTCTTTTCCGATTTTCGGACCCTATTCTCTAATCACTTATCTCTAATCTCTAATCACCTACTGCGCCGATATGCTATTCAGCTCACGTATATCTTCATCAGTAAGCTCAAGCGAGGTAGCGCCCATGTTTTCTTCCAAATGTGCTACACTGGATGTGCCGGGAATTAATAAAATATTATCAGAATGATTAAGCAGCCAGTTTAAAGCCACCTGGTGAACAGTTGCGCCTTGTTTTTCGGCAATTTGCTTTAGTTTATCCTGGCTGGCTACATTGCCGGCGTTGAGCGGGAACCATGGTATAAATGCAATGTTGTGTGCTTTGCAATATTGCAGCACATGTTCCCATTTACGGTTATCAACGCTATACATATTTTGTACCGATGCCACCTCAAAAAACTCCTGGGCTTTTTTTATCACATCAACATCCACTTCCGAAAGGCCGATATGTTTGATCTTGCCCTCCTGTTGTGCTTTTTGCAAAAACTCAAAGCTTTGCTCAGCCGGAACAATAGGATCAATTCTATGTAATTGATAAAGGTCTATCTGGTCAAGCTTTAAACGTTTTAAACTGCCTTCCAAAGCTTTTCTTAAGTGATCGGGATGTGCATTTACCGGCCATACGTCAGGCCCGGTGCGCAGCAATCCGCCTTTGGTACCAATTACCAGGTCGGCAGGGTAAGGATATAACGCTTCGGCTATTAACTCCTCCGAAATATGCGGGCCGTAACTATCAGCTGTATCTATAAAATTTACGCCCAGCTCAACAGCGCGTTTTAAAACCCGGATGGCTTCGGCCTCGTCTTTAGGCGGCCCCCAAATCCCTTTGCCTGTAATACGCATGGCGCCGTAACCCAATCTGTTAACGGTCAGTTCGCCGCCAATCGTAAAAGTCTTTTCGAATGAAATTGCAGTGTTATTCATAACTGATTTGCTTTTTGATTAAATTATCTAACGTCAATTTAAGCTAATTGTTCTTTGGCCTGCTTACAAATATCATTTTTTTCTCAATCCGGGTAAATCAAATAGTAGTATATTGCCCTAAAAAATTAAGCCTCATGACCCAGCAAAATTATGCGAATCACTCCCGGTTTGTAAAGGGATATCACTATGTACTGTTCCCTGTTCTTATCCTGGCTACTATTTGTTCACTTGTAAATATTTACCTGCAATGGGCCGCACATTATGACATGATGAGCTCCATACTGATAGCTGTACTTTTTATCTGCGGCCTGCTTACTGCCGCCTTTACCCGCGAGTTCCCGTTAAAAGCGCAGGACAGGGCCATACGCGCAGAAGAGAGCCTGAGGTATTATATTTTAACGCATAAACCGCTTAGCAGCAACATTACCATGAGGCAGATTATTGCTTTGCGCTTTGCGCCCGATGACGAGTTTGTAGTACTGGCCGACAGAGCCGTAAAAGAAACCCTTTCGCCGGTTGAAATTAAAAAGGAAATTAAAAACTGGCGGGCAGATCATCACAGAGCGTAGGTTTTAGTCATGAGTCTGAAGGGATCAAAATTGACTTCAGACTTACGACCGCAGACTATTGACTCAACAACATACTTGTCAAAACTTTATCCGCGCTGCTATAGTAGGATATATCTCAAAAAGATTTTCGGTAGTGATCACACGGTAATACAAAATAAACCTTGAGCCCATCGAAAAGCTTTTATGTATTTTAAACGAAAGCGACTTGCTCCATAACCGGCTGGTTTGTAAAATCAAAAGATGCGGCTTACTTGAAGAAATGAAAAGACTGGCGAACTGACTTTATATACATTAAAAGGCGACAACTGGCCCGCCCCTTTATCAAAACCAGACATTAAAAACTTACTGCTGCGTGCAATCCTTTCAGACTGTTTTACCGCCGAAGTTCATTTTAAAAACTTTATACCCAAACAGGAATGGCAGCAGGCAGGTATTTTATTACTGGAGGATACAACTTTTACAGGTAAAAGCATCAGGCTATCGCTGGGTTTTAACGATTATTTTGGTGGGATGAAAATGCCGCCCGAAATATTGATACAAGCCATTACATCCTTAGGTAATGGTTTTGGTAAGCCCAAGGAAATAGCACATAAAACTATTTTTCATTTGGATAGCACAAACAATAATGCGTTTTTACTTAAAAACCTGCAAAACTCCGCGTTGAGAATTGAGAAACATGGCAATAAGTATCGTTTTTTATATGCAGGTGGCATGGTTGAAAATGCAGCCTTTAAAGAAGTGGTGACACAGGAATTTGATATGACACCTAAGTATATCGGCATTTTTTTGCAATTAAAGGTTTTACCGCGTCAGATAACGTCCCGGTAAGTTTCAATTTTTTTAGAATAACGAATGCCCTTGTAATTAAGAACAAAGCCTAATTCCCCTTTTGATTTAATTTATTTCCTTCAGATTAATTACAACTGATTAAGCATCAAATATTACGTAGTTTTACGTATCAAATTGAGGGGAAATACGATACTCCGGCTAATAGTTTTGGTATAATTTTACCGTACCTGATTAACTAAACATTATTAAAAATGGCTGTACGTATAATTTGTATTAAAAAAGATGAAGGTAAACACGAGAATCCGTATGTAGCAATTGACTACCTTGAATGGATAAATGAACGCATAAACGTAAAGGGAATAACTGACAGAACAAAAATACACGACTGGATAAAGGAAGAAAATGGCGAGGCCTACATAATTGATCAATCCGGCAATAAAAGCTACCTCATACCTGAAATTAGCCCGCAGGGTAATAAATATGTTAAAACAGTTAAAGATGAAGCGCTAACGGATTGCTTATTATTATTACCCGATTGTTTATAAAACAACACAGATGCCCGGAAGAGTTTTTTAAAGCAAAGGCATGTGCGATTCCCGCCCTGCGGCAGGTGTAGGGTGAGTTTAGTAAACTATTTTTTACCTTTCGCCTTTAACCCTTTACCATTTATTAAACGGATGCACCGAAAGATTTGAATTATAATACCTTTTATCATCGCTTACTTCCCTGGCAATCCAGCCGGGTTGCTTAAATTCCTCGGTTTCGTGCTTAAGCTCAATCTCTGCGGTGATTAATCCTGCATTATCTCCAAAAAATTCATCTACCTCCCATAACTTA
>Ga0206874_1042_pt1 | contig 34468 bp, 32 predicted proteins | sample Alteio_BWOrgCont_12_FD_152629 | JGI IMG/M metagenome (GOLD analysis project Ga0206874, IMG submission 152629) | Enriched cells from forest soil in Barre Woods Harvard Forest LTER site, Petersham, Massachusetts, United States -... | ecosystem: Environmental > Terrestrial > Soil > Temperate forest >...
AAGGCGTTATGGTATGCCGGAATGAAGAAGTGGCAGGAATTCACTACAAGTGCTCTAAGCTTCGTTCGCACGTATGGACCGTCTGAAAGCAATCTAAAAATCAACGACTCATGCTGGAACATATTTCTGCATAGCATGGACAAGGAAGAATTAACCGCTGCCGCTATATGGATTCAGGGATCGTTTGACCATAACCTTGATGCTGATTACAGCGATGTCCTGTTTGATACTTACGCAAATCTCCAGTACAAAGCCGGCAACAAGGACGAGGCGATCCGATCCGAGACTAAGGCTATCGAAGCGGACAAAGCCCTGATCGAGAAATATGGAGACAAGGCAATACGAAATCTGCCTAGCCACACGTTTCCGGCTGAACTGACTTACCATCAGCAGGCTTTGGAAAAGATGAAACACGACGAGCCGACGTGGACGACAAACTAGATTATCCAAGGAATTGACGTACAACGCTTCACTTCAAACAACCGCGAAGCGGTGTAGGCATGGGAGATTACAAATGAGTGACTTTAGGAGTGAATCCGTACAAAGGTATCGGAGAATTCGCCGCGGTGGCGTCCGCGTATACCGGGGTGTCATTTTTCTGTCGCTGATCGCTGTGCAACTGCAGGGAGGGCTATCTCTAAGCCAAACGAAAGAATCAAGTAGCGATATTCCGGCGTATCTAGATCCCATACTTTCTATTGATCAGCGGGTTGACGATCTTGTCTCGCGGATGACCCGGGAAGAAAAAGCTTCACAGCTCATCAATGAATCGGCTGCAATTCCGCGGCTACGCATTCCCGCCTACCAGTGGAGATCTGAGGCATTACACGGTGTCGCGGCGAATGGTGTCACGGTGTTTCCGGAACCCATCGGGTTGGCGGCGACCTTCGATGTTTCCTTAGTTGATGAGATGGCAGTTGTGACATCTGTTGAGGCGCGAGCCTTCTTCAAGAGAGAAAGTGAGAAGAGGAATCTCACCGCAATAGGGTTGGACTTCTGGGCTCCGAATGTCAATATCTTTCGCGATCCTCGGTGGGGGCGTGGCCAGGAGACATTTGGCGAAGATCCCTTTTTGACTTCAACTATGGGAGTTGCTTTTGTCAAAGGAATGCAGGGAGATGACCCGAACTACCTCCGCGTTATAGCTACGCCAAAGCACTATGCGGTGCATAGCGGGCCAGAGCCAACCAGACATAACCGCGATGTCTTTGTCTCCGCGCATGACCTTGAGGACACGTATTTGCCAGCCTTCCGGGCAACTGTTGTAGACGGAAAAGCCGCATCCATCATGTGTGCTTATAGCAGCCTGAACGGCGATCCGGCATGTGCCAATTCCTATCTGCTCCAAGATATTTTGCGAAAACGCTGGGGGTTTAATGGCTATGTTGTGTCCGACTGCGATGCAATTTACGACATTTATAGTGCTCATCACTATACGCGGACTCTCGCAGAAGCAGCCGCAGTTTCCCTAAAAAGGGGCACAGATCTTGATTGCGGGAACGACTACTCGCCGTACCTTGATGCCCTTCACGAAGGCCTCATCAGCGATCAAGAACTTGATACGGCGGTTAAGCGCTTAATGAAAGCCCGATTCTTGTTGGGCATGTTTGATAATGCAAGCGCAGTGAAATATACGGCGATCCCGGACGCCGAGATAAACTCTGAAGCCCACCGGCAATTGGCGACCAGGGCAGCTCGTGAGTCCATGGTTTTGCTCAAGAATGATGGAGTCCTACCTATTTCGGGGAATGTAAAAAAAATTGCGGTGATCGGCCCACTAGCTGATTCTATACAGGCACTATATGGAAATTTCAACGGGACTAACGGGAATATGGTTACCGCGCTCGATGGCATTCGGAAGCAATTCACGGATGCGGATGTAACGTTCGTCCCCGGCACACATTTCCTGCGAGCAAAGACGACTGTCGTGTCTGGCGATAACTTGACAACAGCGGATGGAATACCGGGCTTGACTGGGGAATATTTTAGCGGCATGGATTTGAGGGGCTCGCCAGTAACAACGCGGATAGACAAACAAGTAAATTTCGACTTCGGTGGCAAAGCACCTGCTCCAGGTTTGACTGGACAAGACTATTCTGTGCGCTGGGCGGGATTTCTGACCCCCTCTACATCAGGTGACTATGAGATTGGTGTGACCGGAGATGACGGATACCGGCTATGGATTGATGGGATACTCGCGCTTGATGAATGGGATTTTCATAAACCGCTTACCAAAACCATTCACCTGGGTTTTCAAAAGGGCCATAAATATTCGATCAAGCTCGAATATTTTCAAGGGGAAGGCGGGGCAGTCGCGCAATTGATTTGGACACCCCCAGCCTTGAGCGACGATGCGCAAATGGTTTCCGATGCAGTTTCAGCGTCGAATAAGTCAGACCTAGTAATTGCAGTGATGGGTATAACGTCCGTTCTTGAGAGCCAGCAGAACGATATGTTTGACGTTCCTGGCTTCAATGGCGGTGATCGTACCGATCTGAAACTGCCGCAGGAAGAAGAAACTCTGCTAAGGGCTATCGAGACGACAGGGAAGCCATTGGTCGTGGTTCTGATGAATGGCAGTTCTGTAGCGGTGAATTGGGCTAAAGACAATGCAAACGCAATTCTTGAAGCCTGGTACCCCGGAGAAGGCGGCGGAACAGCAATTGCTGAGACGCTAGCAGGCGTTAACAACCCAGCGGGTCGTCTACCGGTGACTTTCTACACTGGCATAGACCAACTCCCTCCGTTCGACGACTATTCGATGAACAACCGTACTTATCGTTACTTCGAAGGGAGACCGTTGTATCCGTTCGGATTTGGATTGAGCTATTCGAGATTTGGCTACAGAAACCTCAAAGTATCTACTGCGTCGCTCAAGGCAGGTAATAATTTGAGGGTTGAAGCCGACGTCGATAATTTGGGCAATCTCCCTGGGGACGAAGTGGCGCAGGTGTATCTTATGTTTCCGAATCGGCCTGGTGCTCCGCGACTGGCTTTACGAGGCCTCTCACGTGTCCATCTTGATGCTCATCAAAGTCAGCATCTGCAATTTGATCTCAGCCCGAGAGATTTGAGCATGGTGAATGAGAAAGGCGAGCGCCTGATAGCTGACGGTAGCTATCAATTGAGTATTGGCGGGGGGCAACCAGGAACCGGCGTTCAGGTCCTCACGACTCGATTATCTATCTACGGTAAATGGCGGCTGCCGGAGTAGCTACGGACGTATACCGACCGGATCGACTACGGATAGATTTCTTGGTCATCCCGCAACAAATGACATTCTCGAAGTGACCGATGCCGAAGTATGTGTTGTCTCGCAACCGGACTAAAGGAGTTTCCATGCAAGAGAGATTGAAAGCTGTTGCAATTGTGTTTGCCCTGGCCTTATTGGTCGGTAGCCGTGCAAGGAGCCAGGATTTGAAGAGCTTTGAGCAGCGAATTACTACGAAAGTGTTGCCCAACGGCTTGACGCTGCTCATCTGTGAACGTCCCAATGCACCGGTCTTCAGCTATACAACCTTTGTGAACGCTGGGGATGTCAACGATCCGAATGGCGAGAGCGGATTGGCGCATATGTTTGAACATTTGGCATTCAAAGGAACCAGCGCAATTGGAACCACTGACTACGCTGCGGAGAAGATGGCGCTCGCAAAAGTCGAATCCGCTAACGATGCTTATAAGGCTGAGTACCTTAGAACTGGGGGTGGGGACCCGCGGGAACTGGCGGAGCTAAAAAAAGCATTTATAAATGCCCAGGACGAGGCGCAGAAGTATGTTATCCCAAATCAGTTCACCGACGTGGCCGCGCGAAATGGCGCTGCCGGACTGAACGCATCGACAGGCTTAGATGAGACCGAATTTTTCTGGTCAATGCCCGAAAACCGGTTGGAGTTGTGGGCATGGCTGGAGAGCGGACGGCTGGCCGACACCGTGCCTCGCGAATTTTATAAAGAGCGCGATGTGGTGATTGAGGAAAGGCGGATGCGAACGGATTCGAACCCCATTGGTCGGCTTATAGAGCAATTTCTGGCAACAGCATATGTGGCACATAACTACGGTCGCAGCAGCATTGGATGGCCAAGTGAAGTCGGACTGATCACGGCGACTGAAGCAATGGAATTTCATAAAAAGTACTACGTGGGAACGAACATCGTTGTTGCGATTGTGGGAGATGTGAAGGCATCGGAAGTGCTTCCGATGCTGGAGAAATATTTCAGCCGCGTGCCTGGAGGGCCAAAGCCGGAAGAAATGACGACTATCGAACCAAAGCAGTTCGCCGAGAAGTCGGTTGTTATTCGTGAGCAGTCACAACCGTTCTACATTGAGGCGTACCACAGGCCAAGTTACCGCGATCCCGACGATGCCGTCTATGACGCCATCAGTGACATTATGTCCAATGGCCGAGTTTCGCGGCTTCATCGCAGTTTGGTGCGCGACCAACAGATCGCGGCAGAAGCCAAGGGATTCAGTCCGTTCCCGGCCGACAAGTACCCGAACCTCTTCGCATTTTATGCAGTGCCGTTGCCGGGCCACACCCCAGCAGAAGTGCGCGAAGCTATTCACAGCGAAATAGACAAGCTGAAAAATACGGATGTCAGCGACGAGGAATTGGCCGTCTTCAAGACGCGCGCACGGGCAGGCCTGCTGCAAGGGCTGGGTGACAACCAGGAATTAGCTGATGCACTTGCGGCTGCCCAGACACGCTATGGTGACTGGCGCGACCTGTTTCGCCAACTCGATCGGGTAGACAAAGTGACAAAGGCTGATGTCCGGCGCGTAGCGAACGAGATCTTCATCCCTTCGAATAGGACGAGCGCGGAGATCGATATGGAGCCCTCTCTAGTTGCCGGAAAGAAAGATGGAGGCACAAAGTGATGGAACGAGCTAATAGGCCACTGGCGATTGCTGCACTAGTTTTAGCCGGTATGATCGCCCCCTGCGTGATCGTCGCACAGGAGAACAAGCCGTGGGAAAGGATTCCGATTCCAAAGCTACACGAATTTCATCCACAACAGCCGAAGCGGATAGAACTCAAGAACGGAATCGTGCTGTTTTTGCAGGAAGACCACGAATTACCGTTCGTCTCGGGGTCAGTCCTGATTCCCGGCGGGTCGCGCAACGAGGATCCAGCTAGGGCGGGTCTTGTGGATCTCTACGGGGCAGCGTGGCGAACCAGTGGCACGACGAAGATTGATGGAGATAGCTTAGACGATCTCCTCGTAACTAAAGCAGCGCATATCGAGACCGGTGGTGGGGAAGACTCCACATTTCTTGCGTGGGACTCGCTGAAAAGCGATGCCGATGAGATCCTCTCGTTGGCCTTGGATTTGCTGCTCCGCCCAAAATTTGACGCCGAAAAGCTTAAATTGGCGCAAAAACTAGAGTCGACGGCTATAGTGCGGCGCAACGATAGCGAAAGCAAGATCGCGGTGCGCGAATCGGCGAAACTGGTCTACGGAGCGAACAGTCCTTATACAAGGCAGCCTGAGTTGGGGTCAATCGGTGCAGTTACCGTAGCTGACCTGCAGGCATGGCATGACCGTACATTGAGTGGTAAGTTGATCGTCTGCATGATCGGTGATTTCGAGTCAGCAGCGATGGAAGAAGAGCTGCGCACAGCTTTCGAGGGGCTGCCTCAAGCACATGCAGTTGTAGCGGAGCATGAAGAATTTCCGGGACCAAAACCAGGGTTGTACTTCATCAACAAGGAAGACGTGAATCAGTCAAATATTCAGATCGTTGGTTTGGGGACAGATCGTCATAATCCTGATGTACCAGCACTCGCAGTGATGAACGATATTCTGGGCGGCGGTTTCGCTAGCCGACTCTTTCAAAAGGTACGCACCGAACTTGGTTTAGCGTATACGGTTGGCGGCGGTTACGGATTTGATTGGGATCATCCAGGTAGCTTCAGGGTTGCTGTGCTGACGAAGAGCGCAACAACGGTGGAAGCAACGAGTGTAGCGCTGTCAGAAATTACCGGAGTAACAACTAAGTCGTTCACAGAAGAAGAGCTAAAGCGGGCTAAGGAGAACATCCTAAATTCGTTTCTGTTCCGTTATGACACCAAAGAGAAGGTGCTTGCGGAGCGTGTGAGGCTCGAGTATTACGGTTATCCTGCCGACTATCTTGAAACCTACCGTGCAGCACTAGAAAAGGTGACGGTTGCCGACCTGAACGCGGCGGCAAAGAAGTATATCCACCCCGATAAGCTAGCAGTTCTGGTCGTGGGCAATAGCGTGGAGATCAAGCCTGGTTTAGACAATTTGCGGCTTGGGCCAGTGCACTTTGTAGACATTAGCATCCCATCGCCAAGCCAGTTGAAAGTGCCGGAGAACTAAACGCTCCACGCGTTTGTGCTGATCAAAGTTGTTGCGTTTGAGTTGTGCAGAATGAAGTTGCCCAAGAGTCAGGCCAAGTTTCATGAAGTGCGGTCTGGCCACCATGCGGGATAAGGAATGTTATGAATGTCACAGTCGTTCTACGAAACTAAGGTTAACCATAACCGCGGATTTCTCCCCACCCAAGACCCCTTAACTCGTCTTCCCAAGCCCTTCGACGCCTGGGAGGAAGTCGCACATCAACTGCCCAAACTCCTCGCCACCGATCAGGTTCATCGTACGGTCATAGACCTGCCTCCATTTCCTCTCGGCCAAGTTAGCGAGCGTCGCGAATTGGAACGGGCCATGGTTCTTCTGAGCTACCTCGGACATGCCTACGTCTGGGGAGGAGTTCAGCCCAAAGCCGTCCTGCCCTCAAGAATCGCCGTGCCCTGGCACAACGTCGCCGTAAGGTTGGGGCGTCCCCCCGTCCTCAGCTATAGCAGCTACGCCCTTCACAACTTCTTCCGCCTGGACCACACGCGAGAGATTGAGTGCGGCAACATCGCTCTCATCCAGAATTTTCTCGGCGGCATCGATGAGGAATGGTTCATCCTGATTCACGTTGACATTGAACGGAAGGCCGAGCCAGCCTTGGCGGTGTTGCGTGCGTGTCTCGATGCTGCCGAGGCGGGGCTAGCTGAAGAACTGGAAGCCTTTCTCGCGCAGGTTGAATCGTCATTGCACTCCCTGCACGCGACCATGCTGCGAATGCCGGAGCACTGCGATCCCTACATCTACTATCACAGGGTGCGGCCGTACATCCACGGCTGGAAGAATCATCCGGATCTGCCAGATGGCCTCATCTATGAAGGGGTCGCCGCATACGGAGGTCGCCCACAACAGTTCCGGGGCGAGACTGGAGCACAAAGCTCAATTGTGCCGGCGCTCGATGCCATGCTCGGGGTCACGCATCAGCAGGATGCGCTCAGCCACTATTTGCAGGAGATGCGAGCGTACATGCCGCCGGCACACCGTGCATTCATCGAATCGCTCGAACAGAGAACACCCGTGCGTTCATTTGTACAGCGCCGTGGCAGGTCATCGCTCACATCGATCTATAACGCCTGTACTGAATCGGTAGAGAAGTTCCGCTCACTCCATCTGGAGTATGCGGCAAAATACATCTTTCATCAGGCCCAGACCGACCCGAAGAACCCACATTCTGTTGGGACCGGCGGGACACCGTTCATGCAGTATCTCAAGAAGCATCGCGACGAGACGGGGAAGAGCCGTCTGGAGTAAACGACCTATGATATGGAATTTCTGGTCGTCGCGTCCCTCTGTTCAATTGAAGATCAATCTCGGGCACGGTCTTAACTCTTGGATTAGCTGTGTAAACCTGCTTATCGAACACAGAATTCAGTTATTGAAGTTTAGTGCCGACGGAGACCGGCCATACCTCGGCCCGATCTCGATTCAAATATTGTTGCGTCACCCAGGGAGAAAAAGGCTACGAACTCTCATTTCCGCTTTGAATCGGTCTACTTATGGATGCCGCGAGGAAGTGCCGCAAGACCAAGATTCGGGACGAGTAAGTTGAGACGAGCAAAAATCAGTACATTCGGCCGTAATATCCAAATGCTCAGCACGCAAGAAATTTATGAAAACTGTCTATCTCATCACGACCGGCGGAACGATGGAGAAGAACTACTTGGAACGTTCTGGGACCTTGCTGAACACAATCAGCAAGGTCGAGCGGTACTTAAAGCGATTGCGCCTCCCTCAATGTGAGATTCGTCTCATCTCCTTAATGAACAAGGACAGCCAGAACATGACAGATGAAGATCGCTCGTGGCTGGCTAAGGAGCTGGACTTGCTGTTGCCCAACGAAAATCCGATTGTTATCACCTCCGGTACGGACACGATGGCCGAAACCAGACTCTATATTAAGCGAGCTTTTCCTAGGCTAAAGATACCGGTTATCCCTATTGTCCATCGCGACTGAAGAGGCTGTATCTCAATGAAAGCATTAATCAAAAGTCAAGCTAAACGTGGCTTGTGGCTGGAAGATATTTCTGAACCAACGATTGGGATCAACGACGTTTTGATCCGTGTTCGCTATACAGGGATCTGTGGGACGGATGTCCATATCTACCAATAGGACGAGTGGGCGCAGAAGACGATTCCTGTCCCGATGGCGATTGGGCATGAGTTTGTCGGAGAGATTGTTGAAGTTGGCTCGAACGTGAGCGACTTTCATCCTGCCGACATTGTCAGCGGGGAAGGGCATGTGGTCTGCGGACGTTGCCGGAATTGTCTGGCCGGGAGACGGCATCTGTGCGCGCACACGCTGGGAGTCGGAGTGAACCGTCCCGGCGCATTTGCTGAGTACATCTCGCTGCCCATGACCAACATCTGGCGGCATGATCCAAAGATCGACGCATTGCCTTCCGTACACGAAATTTCAGGAGGGCTTTGACGCAATGATTTCAGGCCAGACGGGCAAGGTTGTTTTGGACTGGACGAGCCTTTCCTGAGTCAGTCCCCCATGCCGCCGATTCGTCTGACTGAACGAGAGCTCCTATCTCCTTGAAAGAGCGAAGCGATCCCACCCCATTCCAGGCAAAAATTCATTGCTTCACTGGCTTGCCAGACCCGTCGCTTGAAGTAGACCAAACTCGTCGCTCTGACGCTGTCAAACTCACCAGTTCACAATCTCTTTTAGGCATACCCATCCATCTCTATTAGGTGTTGGACGCGACGAAGAAAACGGGCTTACTCTCTCGGCATATCACCCGGCTTTTCACTGCCGTTGGAGGTGCCGATGTCTTACAGCGTCCGTATAGTAATTCGATGGAAGACGATTCAAACGTGCAAGCCTTGGTCGGGTACGGCCATCGCTTTTGCGGGTTTGCTCTTCCTCATCCCTCTCACCGCACATGCGCAGTCAGGCAGTTCGCCGTTCGACAGCGGCTTCACTTCACTTCAAAACCTCTTCACCGGCACCGTCGCAAAGGTCGCTAGTCTGATCGCCATTGTAATCGGAGGGTACGGGTTTGCGCACGGTGAACCTGGTGCAAAAAAGGCCCTAGCCGGTGTCGCAGCCGGAACCGGCATTGCCGTTATGGCGGTGAATGTCCTGAGTTGGCTTTGGGGCGTATAACAACGCCACATTTCTCTCCTTTCCAAACCAAATCCCCAACCTTAGCGAGGGGCTTATGTCGGGCCAAGTACAAAAGCGTCGCACAAATCGTGTCTTCAAGAGCTTGCATAAGCCACTCACGTATCTAGGAGTCGAGCGCACGTTGTTTTACTTCGTCTGTGTTGGAGCAGTGGGCGCCTTCAACATCTTCAATTCCATCCTTGCGGGCCTTGCGGTTTTCATCGGCGGCTTTGCCTTCGGCCATTGGGTAACGAGCAGCGACCCGGCATTTCTTCGCATCCTCGCCAAATCGGAAAAGTACAAGCTGCGCTATGACGCCGCCAAGCAAAGCGTGCCGCGCGTGGAGGTAGTGTGATGCTGCGTCTTGATAGAGTCATCAAGCCGTGGAAGGAGGCCGCTGCGCTCACCGACCACATCAACCTGTACGGCTTCTGGAACGAGACAACGTTCCTGACCAAGAGCGGCGATCTCGGCATGGTGCTTCGTGTCCCCGGTGTGGACTACGAAAGTCTTGACCATGCGGAGCAGGAGTACGCCGTAAAGCGGCTTGAATCCGCGCTCAAAGCGTTTGGCCCAGGCTTCCATGTCTACCAATATCTCTTCAAACAGAACCGGCCGGAGATTCCGTTTGCCCACTACGGCGACCCCGTAGTGGAAGCCGCGATCGAACAGCGCCGCCAGTTCTTCGAGTCCAAGCGCGATCATCTGTATCAAATTGAGATTTATTACTGCGTTGTGCTCGAAGGAGCGCGGTCGAAGACCGGAGTGAGTGCGGCGCTGGCTCGCCTATTTCGTGATCCAGCCGGCGCGGTTGGTGAGCTGCGGGCGCAGTTCACGAACAACGATATGAAGACGCTATTGCGCTCCCAGATCGAACATGACCGCGCACGACTTGAACAACGAGTGCAAGCATTTCATCGCCAGCTTGCCGACTTCGTGCAGATCGAAGTGATGGACCAGCACAGCCAGTTCCGTTTCTTCCGTCGCCTGCTCAACTACGACCACTGGCGCATCGCGGGCAAGCCGCAGTCCACGCAATTCCTCGACTATCAGGTAGTGAACAGCAACATCGAGGCCGAACGCGATCATCTGCGCGTGGGCGACCACGTCGTGCGCGTGCTCACCATGAAAGAGGCCATCACAGAGACACGGCCTCTGGTGTTGGATGCTTTGCTGAAGATCCCCGGCAACTTCTACGTCGTCACGGAGTGGACACCGCTCGCTGGTGATAAGGCCCGCAAGGAAGTCAACAAGCGCCGTCGCCACTTCAATATGTCGAAGACCGGCTTTGTCTCGCAGATGGGCAATGATGCGTCGAAGACCAATCCCCGGGATGTTCTCGTAGACGAATCAAAACAAGCTGATATCGAGAATCTCGGCGACTGCCTGCGTGCGCTCGGAGAGGGACAATCGCTGGGCGACTTCTCGCTCACGATTGCCCTTTATGGCAAATCAAAGGCAGAGCTTGATCAGCTCGTAGGCGAGTTCACCGGTATCTTCACCAATGCGGACGGCAACCTCTTCGCGGAGACCTATAACCAGCTCAATGCCTACTTCGCTATGATCCCGGGCAACTATACCCTCAATCTCCGCAAGCTGTACCTGCTGAACACGAACTACGCCGACTTGAGCTTTCTGTTTACGATCCTGCCGGGTGAGACGAAGAACGCCCATCTTGGTACGGAGTACCTCGCGGCGCTAGAGACGGACAACGCCACACCTTACTTCCTGAACCTGCACAACGGGGAGGTGGCGCACACACTCATCCTCGGCATGACGGGTTCGGGCAAAAGCTATTTTGCAAATTTCCTACTGCAGAATGCGCAAAAATACGCGCCTCTGACGTTCATTTTCGACATCGGCGGCAGCTTTCAGTCGCTTACAACGATCTTCGGCGGAAGCTATTTGAATGTAGGCCAGGAAGCGCGCGATTTCACCATCAATCCATTCTCGCTCCCGCCTACGAAAGACAACCTGCAATTCCTCTTCAGTTTCTTCCGCGTGTTGATCGAGGGTAGCGAGCAGCGTTACCGATTGGACTTCAAAGAGGAACGCAGGCTGTGGGACGCCATCGAGCGGTGCTACATGCTGGAGCCCGACCAGCGCACGGTCTCAAACTTCGGGAACATCATCGGCGAGTTGAAAGAGCGACTACACCGCTGGACACGCGGCGGACAGTACGGCTTCCTCTTCGACAACGCCGAGGACACGCTTTCGTTCAGCCGCTTTCAGACATTTAACTTCGCCGGCTGGGGCGATGCGCCCGACGTGTTGGAGCCGCTGCTGTTTTATGTGCTCCACCGTGCCAGCAATGAAATCGGCGACCCCAAGAAACTCGCTACCTTCAAAGTCTTCCTGCTGGATGAAGCGTGGCTCTTCATCAAGAACGAGACCATCCGCAACTATGTGGTTTCCGCCCAAAAAACTTGGAGGAAACATAACGCAGCGATGGTGCTGGCTACGCAGTCCATCAAGGAGCTGCAGGAATCGGGCATGTTGCAGATCGTCTCGGAGAGCTGCCCGACCAAGATATTCCTTGCGAACCCGGAGATGGATCGCGAGGTCTACCGCGAAGCCTTTCACCTGAACGATACCGAGCTGGATTTGATTGCCGATCTTGTGCCACCCGGACAGATGCTTATTCGCAAGGCGCAGACCTCGAAGAAAGTTCGCTTGAACGTAGATTCGGTTTCGCATTGGATGGCGACCAACAACGCTCGCGACAACCTCAAGAAGCGCGAGTACTTCGAGCGGTTCGGCATCGCTGAAGGCTTGCGCCGCCTTGCTGAAGACCACCCCTTCCGGCCTCGGACGCTGGCCGGGTCAACGAACGACCAACCTAAAGGAGCTACTGTATGAACCGCACACTCACCTTGCTTGTTGGGATAGCCCTGGCCCTCACCTCCACTGTGGCCGTCGCACAGGAAACGTCGGCACGCGCCGTCCAGTACCACTCGCAGGACATTGTTCCCATTCGCGCCAAGCTGAAGTTCACCACGCTGATTCAGGTGCCGCCGACAGAGAAGATCATGGAGGCTGCCACCGGCGACAAGGATTTCTGGGTGGTCGATGTGGTCGGTAACTTCTGCTTTGTCCACCCTGCCAAAGCTGGCATCTCTTCCAACCTCAATCTGATTACCGACAAGGGCAATATCTACTCGTTCACCTTGCAGGATGTATCCGGCACGTCGGAAGCGCCCGACCTCAAGGTGCTCGTCCAGCCCGCCGACCAATCTTCTATTGTGGCTTCGTCAGGACCGCCGCAGTATGTTCCCGCCGCGCAACTTGAGCAGTCGAAGCAGGCTCTCAACGCCCTGCAATCGCATGTGGGACAGGCGGTCGATGAGTATAAGAGCGCGTACCCCATGCAGTTGAAGTTCGACTACAACTACAAGGCCAACGAAGCGCCCTTCGATATCCAGTCGATCTATCACGATGACAAATTCACCTACATCAAGACCAACGCGCCAGAGAAATTCAGCGTGTACGAGATGCGCGATGGCAAACCCAACCTCATCAACTACGACCTGCGCGAAGGCACCTACATCATCCCGAAGGTGATGGATTCGGGCTACGTCGAACTGGGTAAGAAAAAGATGGAATTCTCACGGAAGGGATAAGGGCCATGACAGAGCAGACCGCACCAGAGGTACATACCGATCCGGAGTTGAAGCAGCGCAGCATCGAGCCGAAGGGCGTTCTCCAGAAGAACATGAAGATGTTTATCTTTCTTGGAGCGTCCCTGCTTGTCATCCTCGCAGCCATCTTCAGCTCCACGGGCAAGAAGCCGGCGAACCAGGCGGCCAAGAACGTCCCGCCGCAGCCTGCAGTGCTCGACAACACCGACAACAATGTGGCCGACCTCAAGAGCCAGCTTGAGGCGGAACGCCAGAAAGAACAGCAGAACGCGCTTGCCGCCACCGCCGCCGGCGATCCCGCTCTCGCGAACGCGACCCCAGCCCAACGCGCAGCCGCCGCGGGATACACACCTACGGGCCTTCCTGTGGGCTGTGTTCCCGGACAACCGTGCGCTCCGCAGAATGGCTACCCACAGCAGCCGGGTAGCGGGGCTGGACAGCTTTCGGCTGCCCAGCAGGCGGCGCAGCAGCTCGCCGTCAAGGAACGGGAGCGCGCCGACAATGCGCGGTTCTCTTCCAACATCGCGTACGTCCGTCCTGCCGATCTGCCTCTACAGCAGCAGGGACAGAATGCTCCCACCGATAAACCTACAAATCCGTATCTCGCCGCCGCTGGCGAAAGCAGCATGGTTGCTTCCCGCACGGCGGGTGAGCAACCGCCCCAATCGAAGCCGCGTGCGCCCGAGGTCAACATCGACTCCGCATCGGGCCAGCCGTATGTCATCTACGAGGGCATGACGCTGGACACGGTTCTGATGAACCGTCTGGACGGCGATGCGGTTGGGCCGGTCAAAGTGCTGGTCTCGAATCCGGTGTACTCGCACGATCACCAGCATGTGCTCATCCCCGATGGAACGATCGTTCTGGGCGAGGCCAAGAAGATCGGCACTGCTGGATTTGGGCAGCAACGCCGTATGGCCGTTGCCTTTCACCGGATGATTATGCCGGATGGGTACTCCGTGGATCTCGACCAGTTCCACGGCCTCGACCAGATCGGTGAAGAAGGTCTCAAGGATAAGGTCAACAACCACTACCTCGAAATCTTCGGAACGTCGATTGCACTTGGCATCATCGCAGGGGCAGGCGAGATTACCCAAGGCGGCGGAGCCATCACGACCAGCGGCTCCCAGGCCTTTACCAGCGGCGCTGCTTCCAGCGTCTCGCAATCCGCTACCACCATCCTTGACCGCCTCATCCAAATACCGCCGACCATCACCATCCGCGAAGGCCATCGCGTGAAGGTCTATTTCACGCAGGATATGTTGCTGCCTGCGTACACCAACCACAGCATCCCGCAGACGTTCTGAGGAGGTTCCGTGCGCCGTTTCCTCATGCTCTCCTTCGTCGGTTGCTTTGCCCTCGCCGGTTGCCAGGGCAAACAAGCCCGGCTTGCCCAACTCAATGCCGACTACAAAACGGCTCACCAGCAGTACGTCAACGACTGCATCGCTCCCGCCCAAGGCGGAACTGATGCGTATTTCAAAGGCACACAACCCAAGGTGGCTACCCCGCAGGAGGAGGCTGCGCACAACCAGAAATGCACTCAGGAGCTTCAACACGTCACGACTCTTGAGCAGCAGATAGCTGTCATCTCGAAATAGAACGTCTTCACAAATTCACCCATCACCCTCACTCAGCCTTAAGGAGGCAGAGCCATGAAGCAGCTTTTTCTTAAATTCGTCAGCATCATTGCACTGAGCGGCGTGAGCTTCGTCGCGCACGCTCAGTTCGGTTCCGGTGTCGTCTACGACCCAACCCAGTCCGCTCACGCTTTGCAGCAGATCGAGCAGGGGCAGAACATCTTCACCAACTCCGTGAAACTTGCGGACAATGCCATCTCCACCTACAACCTCGCTCACCAGATGGCGATGTCGCCGCAGAGCCTCTATCAACCGTTCATGTCGTATTCGTCGGTTTGGATGATGGTCAATCAGACCGCGAACACATATGGCAATTCGCAGCAATGGACCAACTCGGCCAATACCGGCGTGAACGCCTCGTATGGCTACCAGCAAGCGTCCGTTCCACGGACGGGACAACTGAATGGATATGGAAAGCTCAGCACATCGGGGCAACAACAGATTTCTGCCCAGGGTGCGACCGCTGACCTCAGCGATTCCGTCACCACGAGCAACATCCAGACGCTCGGCACGATCCGCACCAACTCCCAGCAGCGGCAGGCGGACATCAACGCGCTTGCTGCTGCAACTAACTCTATCGACCCCGCGCAGCAAACGGAGTTGGCAACGCTACAGCGCATCAATCGCGCGCTTATCTTGCAGTTAGTCGCCCAGCAGGAGGCGAACCAGATCAGCCAGGCGTATGCGCTGCAGCAGATCGTCGCGCAGAAGCAACAGCAGGACGCGCTCAAGACCAGCTTCCAGCAAGCCAACCAGTTCCAGACAGGCTATAACGCGGTCGCACCGTCGTATGCCGGTGCAGCCGCGGCAATGCGGTACTAACCCCTTACACGAGAGCGAGGCAGAATATGGATCTCTTAGCTTGGATCACGCAGGCGTGCAGCACACTCACCAGCACGGTCGCACCATCGGTTGATGCAATGGGGGTCCATATCTGCATCTCTCTTGCCACCATCATGCTCGTGTGGTTCGGCGTGCAGGAAGCCCTTGCTTCCGCACAGGGCGGCCCGGGTTTCAGCATAGGCAAGTTTCTCAACTTCTTCATGCTGATTACCTTCGCCTACGTCATGGTGGCGTACTACGACTCTGCCATCCCCGGTGTTGGGTACTCGCTTAAGGGCTTCATCAACGGCGGTGCGCAGTACCTCGTCAATCAAATCGGCACCGACAGCGCCAGCAACATCCTGAACACGTTGAAGCAGGCGGAATCGCAGGAAGGTCCGGGCACCATGTCCACGATGATGAACCCGTATAACGCGATCATCTTTGCGTTGATTCAGGTGTTGATTGCGGGCCTTTCGGCCCTCGTCAGCGTCATTATCGCCTATGGCGCAATCGCCAGCTCCATCGTCGGGCTGCTTGGCCCTGTGTTCATCCCGTTTCTCGTCTTTGAAAAGCTTGAGTTTCTGTTCTGGGGCTGGCTGCGGGCTTTCCTCGGCTTCTCGTTCTATAAGGTAGTCGCGGCAGCGACGCTCAGTATCCTTTCGCAGCTCCTTGCCCACTATTACGCGATGATGAGCGGCTTCGTCGATCCGGGAACGATGGTGCAACAGCTTCCCGTGCTGATTCTTTTGGTCTTTGTCTGCGGGTTCATGCTCCTCAAGATTCCCGCTATGACCGCGACTATCTTTTCCGGGCACACAGGCGGACACGACGCCGGCACCGGCATTGCCGCCAGCCTCGCAACCACCGCCATGATGGGCTAAGGAGCATCGCAATGAGCACAGCCACCACGCACTCTCCCGATATCACCCGTGCGGCAGAACGCTACCTCGAACAGTACGGCGATCCGTTAGTGATGAATACCTACCTCAAAGTCACGATTCTGTGCCTTGTGGTGGTGTGTCTGGTTCTCGCTGCAGCCGTCTTCAAGAGCCAGAAAGCGCTTGCCAGTGTGCATCCGCTTATCGTGCGCATCAACGACGTGGGCCACGCCGAGGCGATCGACTATCGCAACTTCCAGTATCGGCCCCAGGAAGCGGAGAACAAGTATTACCTCACGCGCTGGGCGGAGCTGTACTTCAATCGCAATCGCTTCACCATAGAGCGCGACCAGACCAACGCGCTCTACTTCCTCAATAGCGACGTACAACGCGCGGTCATCGACGAAGAACGCAAGGACAACATCATCCTTACTTACCGCAACGACAGCACTCTTCCGTACGTGGACGTGGAAGTGAAGAACGTCGTTCTTGACGACCTAAGATTGTCGCCCTATTCGGCACGGATTGAGTTCGAGAAGGTGTACACGAACCCGGCGGATCATACCGAACTCAAGCGGGAGCGCTGGGTCGCCAGCGTCACCTATGTCTTCCGCGAGAACGTGAAGAACGATGAGCTGGCCGTCAACCCTCTTGGGTTGACCATCGTGCGCTTCCGGGCCGACCAGGCGTTCAGTTAGAAATCAAACCGGATTCGAGGTCTACACCGATGCTTCGTAACGCTCCCAATATGGCTCCACAGCCTGGCCCGTCTATGCGTGCGCTTGGCTGGCCGTTGCCGAGCTTCCGTCAGCGCAGGCCAGGGTGGTCGACACCGTCTTCTGTGGAGCTAATGCCGCTCGACAGAGAGCTGCGATTTGGGCGAACATCCGCCGCCGTGTTGCATGAGTCTGACTCAGTCCAGTGGGAGCCTTCCGCCTCGTATCCCGTCCTTTGCTCGGGATCACGCTTCGGGGCCTTTCCGGCGCCCTGCGGCACGGCGTCGTTCTGCTTCGCCTGCGGCGCCCCTTCGGGGTCTCGGTTCCTCCCAGAACAAGTTTGTAAACGCGCGGCAAAGAGCGCCGCACAAACTTCTTCCGGGCCCCGCCAAGAAAGCACTCCTTGGCACTTGGGAGCCGGGCCCACTCGCTCGCTTCGCTAGGTGTGACCCGAGCAAGATACGGGAAATTCAACGAAACGGAGATCACCACCATGTACTCAAACAAAGTCACCCTCATCGGCTTCCTCGGCAACGACGCAGAGGTTCGCACCAACAACAACCGCAGCCTGACCACTCTCTCGCTGGCAACCAAGAGCTCCTACAAGAAAGACGGCAAGTACATCGAGCACACCGAATGGCACCGTTGCGTAGTCTTCGGCAAGCTCGGAGAGTTCGCCGCCAAGCTGAAGAAGGGCGCTCATATCCAGGTCGAAGGCGAGCTGCGCAGCCGCAAATATGAGAGCACGAAGACAAACTCGGAGCAGACCATCTGGGAGATCCGGGTGGACTCGATTCTGAAGCTGGATCGTGCTGCCAAGGCGACCGCGGAAGAGCAGGAGCACGATGACAACGCCACCGAGGATGCGGCCGCATAAGCCGTTCCTCTTTCACTCTTGGAAGCCCGGCTAACCAGCCGGGCTTCCATCGCTGTAAAGGCCCGCTATGAGTTTCGAGTTGATCCTTCCATTCCTCCGCCCCATTGAGCCGCTATTGCTGGACGACAGCGTCAGCGAGATCATGGGCAATCCCGATGCCTCGTGGTGGTATGAACGCGATGGCATGCTGCACCGTGACGCAGCTGTATCCTTCGACGCCGGCAGGCTCCGCACCGGCCTAGAAGTCATCGCCAACCAGCTTGGCAAGCATCTGGACGAAGACAACCCAGTCCTGCACGCGCAGCTCCCCGACGGGAGCCGCTTAGCGGCGGTTATTCCACCTGTTGTGCGGCCTTCGCCCGCACTCGTCATTCGGAAGTTTCCCAGCCGCCACTACACAGTCGATGACCTCATTGCTCGCGGCACGCTAACGCGGCCGCTCGCTGATGTTCTAGCGGAGCAGATTCGTAGTGGGAAGACCGTGCTTATCAGTGGCGGAACTTCGACCGGGAAGACGACGGTGCTGCGCGTTCTGGCGAACGCCATCCCCGAGGACCAGCGCATTGTCGTCATCGAAGATACGTCCGAACTCCACATCAAGAAGCCGAACATGCTCGCCGTCGAATGCCAGACCGATACCTTCAAAGCCAGCGTCTCTTTCGATGACCTATTGAAGTCCGCTCTCCGCTGGAGACCGGACCGGATCATTCTTGGAGAAGTGCGGGGAATGGAAGCGCGAACGCTACTCGACTCGCTCAATACCGGCCATGCTGGTTCGTTGGCAACGATCCATGCGAACTCCGCCGAAAAGGCCCTCCATCGCTTCGCCAATCTCGTCATGCGCAACCATGCGCAGACGACCTTCACCGACACCGAGGCCGAAATCGCCGAAGCCGTCGATTTCGTCGTCCATGTCGAGCGGCTGCCGGGCCGCCGCTTCATCCGCGAAGTGCTCGCTCTTCGCGGCTACGACCGCGACACTAAACGCTTCGTCATGGAGCCGGTATTCGAGGTGCAATCGTGAACCGCATCGCCGCCGAGATCGTGGACTAGAAGTTTGCTTGAAGTCAGTACCCAAAGGAGAATCACATGCCGTTACTCGAAGTCGTCCAGACCAAACAAGTCAGTGCCTCAATCCGGTTGTCCGACTCCACTGCAACGCAGGTGGATCAGTACGCCGCCTTCATTCGGGCCTGTGCCGATGATGTTGTCGAACAAGCTCTCACTTATGTCTTTGCCAAGGACCGTGACTTCCAGGAGTTCCTGAAGACGCCACAGGCAAAGCAGGTGACCTCCACCCTGCGTATCCGTAAAGTCCCAGCTGTAGAAGCAGCGAAGGCGTCTGCAATGAAGCCTGCAAACGGTGCGGCTAACGGCACACAGCCCTCGGCAGTAGTGGCGGGATTGAAGGCATGATCCTCCATCGAAATTCGTGGCACAGCCACAACGGTGCTTCGCACCGGAAGAATATTGACACTTCATCCCTGCGAGGGTTGGCATTCGCTACCTTCCGGTAGCGGACGGTAGCAGAAGTGGAATGAGTGGTTTAGGGAATTGCGGTAGCAATGGCTGCCAATGGAGCTTTATGACAACGGGGACGACAACAACAGCAATCACACGGCCTTCAGTACGGAGCCGACAGATTGGCGTCCGCGTGACGGAAGACGAGTACCAGTCTCTTGAGCACACGGCATGGTCGAGTGGGCAGAAGATCGCGGACTGGGCGCGGGACCACTTACTCCAACGCATGGAGCGGATCGAGGAAGATCGGCTCTCCGCTCATGTCTTCACCGAATTGGTCGGCTTGCAAATGCTTTTGATGGGCTGCTTTTCGCCTCTGCTACAAGGTCAGCAGTTGACGCCGGAGCAGTACCAGGAGCTTGTCCGCACGGTACAGTCCGGCAAGGGAAAGCGTGCCAAGGAACTGCTCACGCAGCGACTCGGACAGGAGGAGAAGTAGTCATGGCAACCGAACAGAAATGGGGCCGCAAGGAGTCGATCATCTGGCCGCCGCGCGGCTTTTATTACACATGGGGTGCCACGTTCGTGGCGCTCGCTCTGACCGGCTTCCTCATCTTCCTGCGCTTCGATTTCGGTCTCGGCCCATTGCAGCGGTACTACCTCCCGTACTACCTGCGCTCCGGCATGGGTATTCGGCCTACGGCCAAGTTTCAACTCCTCTATATCAGCGATGGAACGCGCTCACGGCTGGCTGTGCCCGACGACATCGATGGTGGAGAAACATCACAGCCGTCGGGTAAACCGCTGCCTCTGCGAGTCAGTGAAACTGCCAGTCGCGCAAACTATCGCTCGCTGTATCGTGAGCCGGAGAAGACCTACCAAAGCAAGATCATTCACCTATTCTTAGAGCAGAGTGTCTATGGCGGGGAGGGCGCTTGGCCGCTGTTCTCGATGCAGGTGTACTTCGGAATCGCAGCCTTTCTTCTGCAGCTGCCGTTCACGCTTTTGAAGGACATCAAGCGCCGCAAGGAACTCCGTTACGGGCGAAGGCTCAAAGGCCCTTACCTCGTCACGGCCAAGCAATTCAACGTCGCCGTCATGGGCGATGGCATTGGCATCCAGACCGAGGATATTTCCGATCTTCTTCGCATACCGGCGAGGGCCGAGAACCAGCACATTCTCGCCATCGGTGACACGGGTTCGGGCAAGACTAGCGTGATTCGTCAGCTTGCCTTTCGCGTGCAGGAGCGCGACGAGTGCGCGGTGATCTATGACCCTGCCGGAGAGTTCATCCGGCAGTTTTATAACGAGTCGCGCGGAGACATTGTGCTCAATCCCCAGGACGCCCGGATGCCGTATTGGAACCCCGCCGACGAGGTGGACGATGAGCCAGAGGCGCTGACGCTGGCCGAATCTTTCTATCAGCCGGACCTTACCCAAAATCAGTTCTTCGTCGATAGCCCGCAGAAAATCCTTGCCTATCTCATCAGCCGGCATCCGAAGCCCAGGCCGGAAGACCTTGTGCAGTGGATGTCGAGCAAGCACGAGATCGAAATGAAGCTCAAGGATACGGAGCACGGAGTGCTGGTAGACCAAACAGCAGGGCCGCAGCGTGCCGGTGTTTTGAGTTCGTTGAATAAGATTGCGAGCACGCTACGGATGCTGCCCACCGTTGCTGATCATCCGGTCGCACAGTGGACGGCGAAATCGTGGTCGGAACATCGCAAGGGATGGATTTTTCTGACCTCCACCACGACCACCCGCAAGGCCATCCGGCCCTTGCACTGCGTATGGCTTGACATGCTGGTGATGCACCTGCTGTCCACGCGCAGGCCGGACCAGAAGCGGGTATGGTTCCTGATTGACGAGCTCGCGAGCCTGCAGAAGTTGCCCCAGCTCCATACCGCACTGACAGAGAATCGCAAGTCCGAGAATCCGGTGGTGTTGGGCTTCCAGGGACGTAGCCAGCTCGAAACCCGCTACGGCAATGACGCGGAAGCCATGCTCTCGCAGCCGGCTACGAAAATCTTCTTTCGCACCGATGAGCCCCGCGCAGCCAAATGGATATCGGACAATATCGGCGAGGTAGAAATCGAACGTCTCCGAGAGACGCACTATGACGGCAACAACAGGGGCAAGAACTTCATGCTGGAGCGCCTGCGGGAGCCTCTGGTCATGCCGTCAGAGATTCAGGGTCTCGTAGACCTGAGCGCCTATTTAAAGTATGGGAACCACGTTGCTCAATTCTCCATTCCATTTGTGAAGTTGGAGGATAAGTACCCTGACTTCATTCGGCGCAAACGGTCGGATCAGCCAGGGTTAGCCGTTCGCTCGACTCCATCGAATACAGAGTCTCCTGTCGCGGTTGAGCAGACCACCGGCGATGACCTCGGAATGCAGGTGGTGTGAAATGCTCACTATCTCCAGCGCGATTTCGGCAGGCCAGGCGCAGACCTACCACCAGAAGGAATTCACCGCCAAAGAGCAGAGCTATTGGAGCCAGAAACAGACCGTCGAGAGTGAGTGGCAAGGCAAGCTTGCCGAGCAGTTTGGCCTCTCTGGTGACGTTGGCGCACAGGAGTTCGCCCGGCTCTGCGAGGGGAAGCACCCATTCACGGCAGAGCAGTTGGTTCAACACCGTGCGGCCCACCAATATAAGGATGAGCGTGGCAAAACCGTTACCAGCATGGAGCACCGCGCAGGATGGGATGCTACTTTTTCCGCCCCAAAGTCCGTATCGTTGACGGCTCTCGTAGGCGGGGATGACCGGGTGCGAGTTGCCCATGGACAGGCCGTGACTGTGGCCCTGCGGGAGTTGGAGCATTACACCCAGGCGCGGATCGGCGGGAACCATCCTGCTGAAACCACCGGCAAATTCATCGCGGCCAAGTTCGAGCACGATACCGCACGCCCCGTAGACGGCTATGCGGCGCCTCAGCTCCACATCCACGCCGTCATCTTCAATATGACCGAACGCGACACCGGACAGCCGCGGGCTTTGCAGGAACGGGCGCTCTTCCAGTCTCAGCAGTTCGCCACGGCGGTGTATCAATCAGAACTGACCTATCGACTCTCCCGTCTCGGCTATGAGTTGGTTTCCGGCAGGAGCGGGGCTCCTGAGATCAAGGGTTATACACAGGAATATCTGGACGCCTCCAGTCCGCGCAGCCAGCAAATACGCGAGCACATGGAAAAGATGGGCGTGGAGAGCAAAGCGGCAGCACAGATTGCAGCGCATGCAACACGCGACCGCAAGCAGATGGCCGGACCGGAGGCGACATTGGCGGCACACCAGCGCCTTGCCGTCGAGTTCGGCAACCAGCCGCAGCAGGTTATCGCGGCCGCACACGAGCGGGCGCAAAAGCCCTCTAACGATGAGAAGAAATCCCCGGCCCAGCTCGCTCAGGAGTCTGTCAACTTCGCCCGTGATCGGCTCTATGAACGTGATGCCGTAGTGGATGAGCGTCGCCTTTATCGTGACGCGCTGCGCCGAGGAATGGGTGAGGTGAATTACCCGGAGGTGCGCCGTGCCATCGAATCCCGTCTCACGCAAAAAGAATTTGTGCCGGTTCAGCACTATCCACACGCCTCCGCTCGCCAGATCACCACCGACCGAATGATTGTGATGGAAAAGGAAGTCATTGAGGTCATGCGAGTAGGACAGGGCACGGTGGAACCGATGATGTCCCACTTTGCCGCGTCACAAATCGCAGAGCGCCACCCAGAATTGAATCGCTCCCAGCAGCGCGCAGTGGAACAGGTGCTTTCCTCCGTAGATCGTATTCAAGCGATACAAGGCTATGCCGGAGTGGGTAAATCGACAGCCCTTTCAGCCATTCGCGAAGGGGCAGAATCATCCGGCTATGCTGTCGAAGGCTTCGCCCCGACTTCGCGCGCCGCGCAGCAGCTCCGAGACGTTGGTGTCTCCGCCACGACTTTGCAAGGCTTCCTCGTGCGCGGCGGTCAAGAGCAGACTGACGGCGACCCGGCCAGCCGGCACCTCTATATGTTGGACGAGTCTTCGCTGGCTTCCACCAAACAGGTGCGCGACTTCCTCCAGAAGATCGGTCCACAGGACATGGTTCTGTTTGTGGGTGATATCCGCCAGCATCAGGCAGTCGAGGCGGGAAAACCCTTCGAGCAGTTGCAGCAGGCCGGGATGCAAACCGCCCAGCTTGACCAGATCGTGCGCCAGAAAGATCCAGAGTTGTTACGCGTGGTCGAACACTTGGCAAAAGCAGATGTAGCCATAGGAATCCAACTGCTGCAGGAGCAGGGAAGGGTCACTGAGATTCCCGGCCGAGAGGAGCGTATTCAGGCGATTGCTAAAGACTACGCCGCGAATCCGGAGAAGACATTGATAGTGTCCCCAGATAATGCCTCCCGCCGAGACATCAACGAAGCAGTACATATCGAGTTACAGCACCGCGGGCATGTCGCGGCTAAGAATCATGCTGTGTCAGTGCTCGTGCAACGCGCGGAGATGACCGGAGCCGATAGGTCATGGGCCTCCCGGTATCAGGTAGGGGATGTCCTCCATTACCAGCGGGGAAGTCCCGACATTGGAATCCAAGGCGGCAGCTATACTCAGGTCGTTGCCACGGATCCCAAGGAAAACAACATCACCGTTCGGAAGCAGAGCGGGGAAGATGTCGCCTACAACCCCTCGCGACTGCGCGGCATTGACGCCTATACCGAGGTTGAGAGGAACTTTTCTGTTGGCGACCGCATACAGTTCACAGCGCCCAATCGTGAGTTGCACGTCGCTAGCCGCGCTCTCGGCACCATCGAGCAGATCGCCCAGGACGGTTTGATGACTGTAAAGATGAACTCTGGGAAGACCGTTTCATTCGATCCAAACTACCTACGGCACTTCGATCATGGATATGCGGTGACCAGCCACAGTTCCCAGGGACTCACCGCAGAGCGTGTGCTGGTCAACGTGGACCAAGCAGCTCATCCCGACCTCATTAATAGCCGGTTCGCTTACGTCGCCCTCTCGCGTGGCTCTCTTGATGCGCGGATTTATACGAATGACATCAAAACGATGGCTGCCCCGCTCGCATCCGATTTGCCGAAATCGAGCGCTCTTGACCTAGGGCAATCGTTCTCTCACCCCGGAGGCGTGAATTTGCCGGGCATGCAACAGTCGATATGACTATTGGAATCAATTAGATAGCCTTAGAGTAGGCAATCTATCAGACTTTTATCATGGCCATGATAATTACCATGGCCATGATATATAACGCCCCTAATCTAGAGCTCTAAAAGAGGTTCTTGCGGTGATTAGGAGCCATATTCACCGCAAAAGATGCGGTGAATAGCCGCATGGGCAGCATGAGACGTGTGCTGCTGGCTTGATATATATGGCAAGTTTTCACGCTAATCGCGAATAAATTGATTTATAAATCAATTTATGAAAGCTTTCTACGAGCTGGGAAAAGCAGTCGCTTCCTCGCGAAAAGCGCTACGCCTCAAGCAAAAGGATGTCGCTGTCCAGGCGGGTATCACGCCGGAATCTCTCTCCCGTTTGGAGCGGGGTCAAATCACGGAATTTGGTTCAAGGAAGCTTCTGGCTCTGCTCGCTGTTTTGGGATTGGAAATTTCTTTTACAAAAGTGGGAATGTCCGGCACGCTCGATGAACTGCGGCGAGAACGGAGTGGCGTATGAAAATTTCGCCTATGGTGCTGTCTCTCGGGCAAGTTTCGACGCGAAGCTATATTTTATGACGTAGAGTTCCTATAAAATGCGAACTTGCCGCCCTCGAAATTGGCCAGCCACCCTCGATCAGTCAGGGGCTGGGAATAAGTTAATACTGAGGGCCCTTTTGCCATATCAAACTTTTGGTCCATTCGGCTTTGTTTCCTTGAGCGACCAACCGACTCGTTTTGCGAGGAAAAGAGCGAAGGGTCTCACGTCGATGTCAATGCTGGCGCGGTCCAATGCGTTCAGATACTCAGTACGGTCTTCCACACGAATCACCGTCCAAGGATAGCCTCCCGACGCCAATAGGACATTCATCAGGAAGCGGGCCATGCGGCCATTGCCATCGGGATATGGATGGATATAACCGAAAAGCCAGTGGCCGAGTACGGCTCGTACCGAAGGTTCTGGCTCCGCCTCCAGCAAATCAAAAAGCGCAGGCATTGCATCGCGGACAGTTTCCCAACGCGGCGGAACGTATCTCGAAGTTCTTAGATACACCGCATCGTTGCGGTATCCGGCAAGAGCTGACGCAGGGATCAAGCCAGCAGCCACACAAGGTTCAAAAAGTTCTCGATACCATTCCCGGTGGTCTGTTCGCGCGCGCGCGCCGGGATTTGCACCAGAAATCACTTGCTCCACTGTGGCTTTGACCGTCTGAAAGGCTTGCCAATAACCGCGCGCCGCCAGCGCATCCCGGTTTTGCCGATCCGCCTCATGCTGCGTCGGGTCCCATTCGCCCGACCGCACTCTTTCAATTAACTCCGGGCTGACCCGATAGCCTTCGATGGACAATGAATGATAGGCGTCGCTTTGATAAATCTCGTCCACAAATTTCAAATAGGCGGATTTGTCTCTGGGCAGTCCGGGTGGCTTTGGGAAGCTCTCGATAACCGCGTCCCGCGTGGCCGCCCATATTGCCTGAAGCCGTCCTACGATCGGCGATTCAATATCCCTTCCCGCTAGAAAGACACGCTGCGTCGCATCGAAGGGGTCTGTCTCCCGAACGTCGTAGCCCGCTGCTTTCATTGCCGCAATGATTTCGTCCGCCTGTTCCGCTCGACCAACTCGCCGCAAGCCTCCAACCAATCTTCCGGCAATGGTGGAATGCCCACCATCCAACAACCGCCTGAGCAATGCCGACAGATCACGGATACTGCCAAGCACCACTTGGGTTTCTATTGGATAGCGGACAAAGAACGATTCTGGCACAAGGATTAGGGCTGCCTCCGCCGAGTAAATACGCAATCCGTTGCGCACAATGACGTCGCCGCGCGGTGGTAGTTGACGTTCTCTCAGGTCGTAGAGCGATGTGCCAAAAGGCAGCTTAATCGTGTTGTTATGGCCCTTTCGGCTGTAGATGATTGCTTGCTGCGGAACAACCGTATTTTCTGCTTGCAGCAGGAGCGATTGTTCGGCGGAAAGATGCCAGCCTTCGCCGAAGCGCACGCTGCAATAACGAGCGCAGAATTCCCAAAAGGATGCATACCAGGGTGTGCTATCTCCTGTTCGTGTGCCGGGGCTAGAGGAAATGAGCCAGCCCTTAATGACCTCCTGCAAGAACCCTTGTTTGATCAGCCTGTCCCGGTGAATCCTGCTCAACTCCTTTGATTGAAAGACACGGCCTCCATCTTTCTGCAACTGCTGAAGAATGGTGAGCGAAGCTGCGAGTTTTTCATGGGGTGCAGCCATCGGATGTAGTCTCCTTTCGGACGGTTACAAGTTTTTCCTGCTGTGCCAATACAAGTATATTCTGCCGGGTCAACACAAGTACATTCTGCCGCATCAATACAAGTTTATTCTGTGTCTCCCATTGGTCCCTATTCTGAGAAAAGCCAATAAGTCTATATTTATCATGGCGATAGAATGTTACGACATGTAAGTTTTTTGCGAGGAAACTTGACATGATGCCCTAGCCTCCACACTGGTGAGGACATGGAGTGTTCCCCTATGATGCTCACATGAAGGAACGGTTCAAAGGAGCAGGGCTTTCCAATCTCATTAACGTGCTTATCCGTCAGGAGTTCATCGGCGGTGACAGAGCGATTGCAGAGCGATTTGCGGCTGTTGGGAAACTTGTGGAGTATGAGACCGGCAGTTCACTGATCAAAGAAGACGCTGAAGACGACGATTTGTATCTTCTGATTGCTGGGTCCGTGGCTATCGTCGTTAAAGGGATGCAAGTTGGCACACGTTCTGCAGGTGACCATGTTGGCGAAATGTCTGCGATCGAACCGTCCCAGAGGAGATCAGCTACGGTTGTCGCGCAAGAAAAGGTAGTCGCATTAAGAACGTCAAGCGCAGAGCTATTCCAAATCGGCAGTGATTTCCCGCAAATCTGGCTTCCCATTGCAAGAGTCCTGGCAAGACGACTTCTTCAGCGGAACAATCAGCTGAGTGCTCCCAATGAATCGCCCCGCCTCTTTCTCATTTCTTCTGCCGAAGCGCTAAATGTAGCCTATGAAGTGGCAACACAGCTCGAACGGACTGCGCTCTGCACAGTTTGGGCTCACGGTACATTTTTTGCGGGCCAGTACACATTAGAAGCCCTGGAACATGCGGTCAGTCAAAGTGACTTTGCAGTTGCTATTGCGCAGCCCGATGACATCGTTGAGACCAGAAAAACGAAACGTCAGACTATTCGCGACAATGTGGTGTTTGAACTTGGTCTATTCATGGGGCATCTTACTCGGCACCGTGCGATCCTGCTTCATCCTCGAGTTCCTGACCTAAAGCTCCCGTCCGACGTCAACGGCCTTACCCTTTTGTCCTACGCAGATGGAAAGCCTGAGGATCTCACCGCTCGGCTGACGGCACCTTGTCACGAAATTCGCAAGCTAATTCAACGATTGGGTGTGCGGGTACGGGGCTGAATCAAAGCGCGCGTACACGTCGTCTCGTCTTCAGGACAGTTGCTCTCAATTCCATGAAAACAGTTGCTGTTTCATAGACCTCGTTTCCTCCATAGGCTGTTGCGGACAGCGCCAAGCTGTCGCCTCCAACAAGCCGTACGATAACCAATACTAAGAAATTCACGCCCACAGTCGTGTCTTCGACGATAGTTTTCAACGTACGCAAGTCGGTTGAGCTCGGCACCGGCGCGAAAGTTGGGTGGGAGTGCCACTCGCCAAAATAGTTGTAGCGTTCACAATCGTTCCCTGTGCGCTGGAAGAACTCATCGAGCTGCGCACCGTGTTGTCCCGGATCGCGCATAAACTCCGTTTCTGTGCCGCGCTTAGCTTGAATAGTAATGCCGACGATTTTGAATGTTTCACCGCCGATGTGCTCCCCGAACAACAGTCCACCAGTTTCCTTTTTGCCGGCGCGCTTTAGCTCCGAAACCAAGGATTCCGTCACTTCAACTGGCACTAGAATTTGCATTCGGATACTCCACTAGAAGTTTAATGATGCGCTCCACTTCGGCTCTCTTATCTTCGTCTGTCACGGTTCCGTCCTCTTTCATAACTGGCCCGCCCACGTCGATTGGCCTTGTGTCAAAAGGAGCGTCAAAGATCCAGCCGGCGCGGAGACCGATCACATAAACAGATTGCGGAAAAGCTGAAGGAACACGAGGAATGAGGGTATCGAGCGCAAGTAGGGCCATATGTGCCGCAATGGCCCCCACTTCGGCATCATCAGCGATTTCGGGTTCAGCCTCGTTCCCTTCATATCGTCCGGGCGAAGATTCAACGGCTCGTCCCTGCTGATCGCACCACTGAAGGATCATGTGACGCATCGTAGCCGGATCAGGATCTAGGCCGTACCGCGAACGGGCGATAAGGCCACCAAAGCCCCCACCAAAAATCTCGCCCCACACGACTGATTTCTTCGCAAACTCACTGACGGCGCATAGGTAATTGAACGCGGCAGCATTTGCTGTGCAGTCGATAAGCAGATCACATGCAGCAAGAACGCCAAGCAATGTTTCGATATTTTCACTCGACTCTTGGCCGCCCAAATTGCGTTTAAAACATTCGCACATAACCAATGGGTTTGCGAATTGCAGCTTCTCGGCTAGTCCATCGACCTTGTGAAGGGCGATCTCGCGCCAATCCAGATCATTCCGAACCAGGTTCTCAGGAAAAAGAATGTCATCGTCAACGAGAATAAAGTGTCCAACGCCACTCCGCGTTAGCGTGGTGGCAACCTTACTACCCAAGGAACCGCAGCCAATGATAGCCACCTTACGACCCAGGAGGGCGTCGTGGTTCTCATCCCGCCTCGTACGAACGTCTTTTTGAAGGATCACGCTACTGCGAACCGCCTTGTTTTTCGAAAACAAATCGAAGGCCGAGACAATTCGATTCTTGATGACGATCAGTATCTTAGTATCCGTTGTATCTACGCCACGTTCGAGCCATTCCTCACGGAAAAGGGCGACTTCTTTTAATGTCGGGAGTACGAAATCGGCCTCCACTCGAACGATCCGTACCGGCAAAGAAAACGAGCTCTCGACGAGAGGCGCCGAGAGCGATGCTTTCCAGCCAGAGTCACCATTTCCAGCGGCGCTCAAAACGAATGTTGTTGATCCCTTCCTATAGAGCACCAGTACAGTTCCAGAGATGGCGATACCCTCGTCGATCGTGGAGAGCATATCCTGGCCGTCAAGTGGTACAAATAGGCGATTCGACGCAAAACGCAGCTCCTGCCCCAGGCTCTGTTCGTGACGCGTTGCAACTTCAGGTCCGCCCACCTGACGCGTCTCTTCACCGCTCAACAGACGGTGCGCACTTTGAAGCATGTCTGCGCCAGTAATGTCAGAGTGCCAGTTGTCCGGACCAAACTCCAAACACAACTCACCACCAGCGCCATATTGATGCGAGGACCATCTTTCATCTACGCCTCGTGGCAAGACGAGCACAGGCGAATGTGGGAAGTGATCCGGATACCGCAAAGTTACCGGATACACTCGTTCGTCAGTGCTAATATCGGCGTCCCAGCACAGCTTCGTCCCATCTAGTCGAAGGCCCACAAGACGCAACCAGTTTACGGAACTGGCCAATGTTTCGACCGCAGCATGCTCTCGGATGCTTCTAGACGGCGTTTCTACCCACCAGATCATGCGAACCCGCTAGGCTTGGTAGGAGCTGTGCGATGCGCTGGAAAGCTGAAACTCGATGGTGCCACTGATGCAGCCGGCTTGAGCAAGGTCTGCGCGAAGTCCCGAGCAGCTTTGGCTGCCTTGTCATTCTTCTTCGAGAGCTCATCAACACAAGTTGCGTAATCGAGGTTTGCCCGTTTCCTCGTGGTTCCGAAAACATCACGAACGGCTTGACTACCTTTCGCATATGCTGTCGGCCCAATCGCGGTCTCGTTTCCTTTGCAACGACCCTGTTCCTCTTCGGCCTTTAGAACAGCACGACTCACCGAGCAGCGGACCAATTCGCCTTTCATCCCGAGTCGCGTTGCCGTAATCGGCCCAAATTCAAAGCCAACTTGCAGGCCGAGTGACGTGGCGTCTGAGCCTTCGCTTTTAAGTTTTTCTAGGGCGAGATTAAAACTGCTTCGCATACCCGACGAGCAGAGGGCCAAATTGCTGATTGTTTCTTCCTCGTCCGTTGTCTGTGCCGTTCCTTCTACCGAAAGCCCATGAACGCAGTCCCCGATGAAGCGAACCTTTCGTCCAGCGAAATCGAGATGGAGTACGGCATCTAATTCGCTTCGCAAAACGTGAAGTACACGAACAACATGTTTCGCATTTTTGTCATCGCTGACATTCTTGGATACATAGGCCGTGAAGCCGTCGAGATCTGCGTAGACTGTCGCTCCATCTTGCCGGCGCGAGTTCTTTGGCGTGAGTACTTCGAAGTCGAGGTCTGAATATGGTGGTGTGTGACCACTGAACTGGAACGTACCGATAGGACAGTTCGACAAGTCTTCCTTCCATTCCTTGACAATCTGATCCGCAGTAACCCCAAGCTTAGCCTTTTCCTGACAATCCTCGATTTCTTTCGTGGAAAGGGCAGTCGTGTCCTCACTCGTGACCTCCGTCAACGAGATGGCTTTGCGCGCACGATTCGTTAGGTATACACCGGTGCGACTGCCTCCCATCGCTCGCTTCGCGGCATGATTGGCAGGCTCACCGAGAAACAGAGGCTCGCGATGCCCACGCCGACCATTATTGACCGCCAGGGCCTTTCCGGTATCAATTCCGACGCGCACCTTCGCAGCTGGATGATCAGCGTCTTCTCCGGTTTGCGCAAGCACGTCGATGATCAGTTGAGCGATCGCCACCGCCCTCCTCACACGCGCCGTTTCTTGGTCATATGGCTTTGCTACGACAGAGTGAAGCCGCTGATTATGAAAGTCGACAAAAATCGCATCCGTGCGTTGCAGGATTCGATCCACGGCTCTGTAGTGGAGGTTGAGGAATCGCAAGGTCCGCTTGTGGCAAACCTCTCCCTCGGAGTCTGTGACGTTCAACATGTCTTCGACATTCAGGATGTCCGCGTAAAGATGGACACCGTTCACCCGATACGCCACATTCATCGGCAGACTCGCTAGGTCTGTGTCGCGCACATACTCTCTAATCTCGATATCCTTAATTGGGAGCTCAGAAAGACGTGCATCGATACGCTTGCCAGCTCGCTCCTTGTTCCACGTTCTCGTTCCCATCGTTAGTCTCCTTGGGCGGGAGATCCACCGCCGTCACTTGTTAGTTAACTCTTACTTGACATCTATGTCAAGTATGTCACAATGGTTTTGTGACCGATGGCTCCATCCCGGAATTTCGACCGAATGGACTACTGCCACCAGGCGATTATGAACTCTCGCTCGATGAGCTTCGAGCATCTGTTTTAGTGAACGGTCCTGACGCGACTGCGAATGCTGGTTCCTCCGGATGGGATTCTGCTTGGCGAGGTTTGTTGGTCGACAATCTCCAGGTGCTTTGTAAGCAGCTATGGCATGTGGGTATCACCGATATTTTTGTGGACGGTTCCTTTGCCGAAGACAAGGCTCACCCGAACGATATCGATGGCTACTTTGTCTGCGATATGCGATCTCTTGCCTCTGGCGACCTTGCACGCAAACTGAACCTTATCGATCCCTACAAAATCTGGACTTGGGATCCGCGTTCACGTAAGCCCTACCGTGGGTATCCCAAACGCCAGCTGCCGATGTGGCATCGCTATCGCGTCGAACTCTATCCGCACGTGGCCGGTTTAGGAAGTGGGATTCTTGATCGGCACGGCCAAGAGCTCGAATTTCCGTCTGCCTTTCGCCAATCTCGACTGAACGGAGAACCAAGGGGCATTGTCAAAATCCAATACCAAAGGGGCCAGCCATGATTCGAAATGAAGCCGAATACCAAGAAGCCAATGAACGGTTGGCTGAAGAACGAAAGCGTTATGAAACACACGAACGAAGTCTCAAAGAAGCGGGTCTTACAGAGGAAGAAATCAAACGTGTTGTTGACCCATTGCGGTCCTTTCATCTTCAGCTTGCTGAAGAAGTAGAAAGCTATGAGCGACTGAAACGAAGAGAATTCGCTGAAATAGAAAACTTGCGAGGGATAGGACATCTCTTGATATCGCTTCGTATCGCCTTGGGACTATCGCAGCGAGAACTAGCTCGCCGATTGGAGGTTCACGAATCACAGGTATCTCGCGATGAACGTAATGAATACTTCGGCATTACGTTGGAGCGGGCTGCACGCATTCTGGATGCTCTTAATGTTCGCCTTCACACCAAAGTCGAGCTACAGCCACAAGAAGAGCTTCTAAATAGTTTTTAGCCGTGGCGAGGATGGAACCAAATGTCTTTCGATGATCTCAAGGATTTGCTTGAATCCATCCAGGCTCAAATTCGTTCCTTTGATTCAAAGGCCCAGGTCTTACTTGGTGTGAATGGATTGCTGGCGGGCTTCATCACCGCTGAGCTCGCTAAAGGCGCCGAGTTCGGAACAGTCATGCCGTGTCGATTCATTTTCTTGACGATCCTGTTAGGTCTTTCAGTTATTTCAACGTTGATCAGCTTTGGGTATGCCCTTCGTGTACTCAATCCACAGCTGCACCTCAAACAACCGAACTCTTATTTTTTCTTTTGTCACCTCGCAGACCGATACGGCAGGGATTATGAGCGAGCCGCGAGGGAACTAATCGCACTCGACGAGACCTCAGCATCTCAAGACGTCTCCAAGCAAGTACTTGCCAACGCCATCATTTGCAACACCAAAGCGAAGCGCTGCAAATGGGGAATGCGCTTCGCCGCTGGAACGTTATTCTTTTACGCTCTTTCTATACCCGTTTTTGTCACTATGGCTTATTCAAGCCATTCGAGAACCGCCGAAGCGACCGCGAGAGTATCTAAATAGTCGTTGGCTTGTACATATAAAAGAGTGCAACAAATCTTCAAGGGAGGAGGTCTCCTCCCTGGCTTCGGCCGCGTTGCGTCCGTCGCCACCCACCTCTGCGGGCCTGTTCCTGCCCGCAACGCCGGCCCTGATCTTCTGAAAAGCAAAAACAACAGCAAAAACCCCTAAGGGGCTCCGCCCCTCGCGCGCGCAAGGAGTCTCCCCAGACTTCCGCGCTCCGCTTGTGCAGCCCTTCGCCCTTCCGCTGCGCTCCAGGGTGGGTGATCCCCCTCTCCTTGCACTTGCTACCCCTGCGTTCGCCACGTGGCGTCCGGCATGTGCCATGCCGCTGTTTCAACAGCGGACGTGCAACAGCAAAGGCAAATGCCAAGGAGGAAACACCCATGAAACGCAGGACAAGCACCACCACCCAGTCATTCATTCCCAAACCGCAGACGGCGAAGGAAATCATCGCCGCCAATGTCAAAGCCCTTATCGAACAGCTTGAGACAGGGCACAGCGACGCGCTCACCGCGTACCTGAACGGAATGAGCCGTTTTCATAATTACAGCTTCGGCAACATCCTCGAAATTGCACGGCAGAGGCCGGACGCAACCCGCGTCGCTGGCCTGTGGTCGTGGAACCAGCTCGGACGCAAGGTGAAGAAGGGCGAGAAGGGCATTCGCATTCTCGCTCCCATTGTGGGCATCCAGCGCAAGGCTGATGAGGAGACCGGAAAAGACTCTACCTATATTAACAAGCCCGTTTTGGTAGGTTTTCGCAACGCCTATGTCTTCGATGTCTCGCAGACCGATGGCGCGGAGCTTCCCACCCTGCGCGAAGTTTCGGGCGATGTGCGCGACAACCGCGACCGCTTGCTGGCTTTCATCGAGCGGCAGGGAATCGAGCTCGTCTTCACTGAGAACATCGCACCTGCTCTCGGCGTGAGC
>Ga0206874_1043_pt1 | contig 34408 bp, 35 predicted proteins | sample Alteio_BWOrgCont_12_FD_152629 | JGI IMG/M metagenome (GOLD analysis project Ga0206874, IMG submission 152629) | Enriched cells from forest soil in Barre Woods Harvard Forest LTER site, Petersham, Massachusetts, United States -... | ecosystem: Environmental > Terrestrial > Soil > Temperate forest >...
AACCTGGAGATACTGGCCTTTAACAAGGCGGCGTCCAATTTCATCCGATCGGTTTTTAAAAAGAAACTTTCTAATGGCGATTCCATTATGGAATATACCGACCCTCGTTTGTATAAACAGTTTTCTAAATATTTTGCCTATGCACTAACCGGTAAATCTATTAAACGGGAGTGGATGATGATGCCGGGTACTGAAATCGCATGCTGGAAAGAAACATCATTTGTGCCGGTTAAAAATAATAATGGCGAGGTAATAGGCATTGCACTAAATTCAATCGATATAACTACGCGCAAGCGGCATGAAGAATTGATCAATATACAAAACCAGGCGCTAACACGTATTGCTATTATCCAATCGCACGAATTGCGCCGTCCTGTTGCATCCTTATTAGGTATTATGGATCTGATGAAAATTGAGCAGGTTGATTTTGACTATTTTAATATGATGGAAATTACGGTTAATGAGCTGGACGAAAAAATACGTGCAATTGTAAAAGATTCTGAAAATACAATTCTTAGTTCTCATTTAGCCATTGTGGCCTAAGGTGTTTACTCATGATAGCCTATTTAAAACTCAACTTATAATTAAATTAATTATAAATTACTTGTATTTTATGGATTATTATAGCTACCTTGCCGCCCTTAATAAATAAAATAATGCAAAAAGAAGGAACAGTAAAATTTTTTAATGAAACAAAAGGTTTTGGTTTTATTACACCAAGCAATGGTGGCCAGGACGTATTTGTTCATTCAACAGGCTTAATTGACGAGATCCGTGAAAATGATAAAGTGGAATTTGAAGTGGAAAACGGCAGAAAAGGCTTAAATGCGGTAAATGTAAAGGTTATTTAATTATAATATAATCATTAAGCGTACCAGGCATCCACCCAAAAGGTGGGTGCCTTTTTTTTTGCCTCACCCCGGCCCTTTCCAAAAGGAGATGGAGCGTTTTCTTAAAGTCCCTTCCTTTGAGAGGATTTAGGTGAGACCGCTTGATTGGCACCGTTATTGTGTAACTACCATTATCAACTTAATTACAATCATCTAATTAAAAAATTAAAAAAATGAAAGATCAGACAAGAGTAATAGCAGCCCTTTTGATAGGTGCAGCAGCAGGTGCGGCTTTAGGATTATTGCTGGCTCCTGAAAAAGGTGAAACTGTTAGAGACGGTATTGCCGATTATATTAATGATTTGGTTGAAGCCGCTAAGGACAGAGCCCAATCAACAACAAACGATTTAAAGGAGTATGGCAGCAATGCTTACGACCGTGCAAAATCTAAATTTAACAGTGCGGCAAACACTGTGTCTGATTATAAGGACATTGCTGTTGATACTGCCAAAGCAAAAGCAAAAGATATACAGGATAGTGCACAGGCTAAATTTGATGAAGCAAAATCAAAGGTTAAAAATGGTGCAAATGATTTGAATCATTCGGTTCAAAATTCATAAATACATTATTTATAAAACAAAGAAACCCGGCCATAAGCCGGGTTTCTTTGTTTTATATGTTCCCGGGACGCTTTATTTAGCTACCCATTTATTGTTACTTTCATCGGCATCCATAAATATACCGCCATCCAGTACCGCCGACTGTATAGTTTTGCTGGTTTTAATATGCAGCGAAATTTGCTTTTCGTTATGTTCCCAAACAATTGGCGTTTGGTGGAAATTGGCTGTGCTGCCATCGCTGTAGGTTACTTTAACATCAAAAGGAATTGCAAAGCCGCCTATGTTTTGAATAGAAAGTACGTACCCGTTATCATCTTTTTCTACATTTTGCAGGTTCAGATCGATATAGTAATTGGTAAAGAACCAGTTATTAAAGAACCAGTTAAGATCCTTGCCTGATCCGCTCATCATGGAATTAAAGTAATCCCATGGAATAGGGTGCTTACCATTCCAGTTGTCCATATAAGTATGCAGCGCTTTTTTAAACAGCTCATCGCCCAGCATATCTTTTAATGCAAAGTAGCTTAATGATGGCTTACCGTAAGAGTTGTTACCGTATCCGCCCCTTAACTCACTCGATGGGGTAATTACAGGCAAATCTTCGGCTGTAGCCGGATCATGGATCCAGCGGTTTACGCGGAATTGTTTGTAAAATACATCTGCTTTCTCCTGGCCAACTTCTGCCGCTCCAATCAGTCGTTCAAATGTGGTTGCCCAACCTTCATCCATAAAAGCATAACGGCTTTCGTTTATACCCATATAAAACGGAAAATAGGTGTGGGCAATTTCATGATCCTGTACCAATTGGGCAAAGCGCAGATCGGTTTCGTGACTGTCATTTACCATCATTGGGTATTCCATATCGGCAAAGCCCTGGAATGACGTCATTTTTGGGAAAGGATACGGCACGCCCGGCCAGTTATGCGATAGCCAGCCTAATGAATTGCGCCCGAATTGTACAGCATGATGAAAGTCAGCCGACTTGTCAGGAAAAGCAGATTGCATGCTGGCACGGCGGTGGGTGGCATCGTCAACCACTACGCTTGCAGCATCCCAGTCGTAATGGTCACTTATGCCTACAGCCATGTCTGTTATATTACTGGCTTTCCATGTCCAGGTGTTTACATCGTTTTGAGCAGTAATATTTTTCTTTTCAAGGTCCTCGGGCGTTGCAACGTGTACGGTTGAATCGCTTGTCATTGATTGCTCCAGCCTTTTGGCATACTCGGGCTGTAAAACCTGTTTTGGGTTTTGCAATGTTCCGGTTGCCCAAACAATGTAGTTTTTGGGTGCTGTAACATTTAAGGTATAATCATTAAAATCGTTATAAAACTCCTGTGCATCCAAAAAGGGAAGGGTATCCCAGCCATTATAATCATCATAAACTGATACCCGCGGGTAAAAATAGGCCAGGTAATAGGTGGTAGAGTCTATCATCCCCTCACGGCCGCTCTTTTTGGAAACCTCAAAATGCCAGGTGATGTCCAGCTTTACCGAATCGTGCGGCATTAAGGGTTTAGGTAAGCTTACCATTTCGTTGGTGGCAGATTTCTTTTCGTTATCCCAGTCTTTTTTCTCGCCATTGATCAAAAAGGAATCAATTTGTACACCGGGTGTCAAATAGTCGGCCTCAGCATTACTAAACCTCGCCGCGCCCGGGCGGTGCATGTTTAAAATCAGTTTCATGTTCAGCCTTTTTAACGTATCTGGGCTGTTGTTAAAGTAAGTTATTTGTTCAACGCCTTTTACTGTGCGGTCGGGTGGTAAGGCGGTTATTGAAATGGTGTAATGACCATGATTTTCCCAGTAGTTTTTACCCGGTTTGCCATCAGTTGAACGGGTTCCCTTTTTAAAGGCATTTTGTATATCGCGTGGCATATACAAGTTTTGGGCCTGTGCATTAAATAAAACAAAGCACAAAAAAGCCGATAGAATGATTGATTTATACATTTTTGAATGGAATTTACAGGCAAATTAATAACAATTTATTCAAAAGCAGAGGGGTAATGCCAAATCATGCTATATTTTTAAATGGTTTGTGCTTTATCTTCAACAGTTTCCGGCCCTTAAAGTAATTGCAACATGTTTGCAAAAAAAAACAATTTACTATTTGCACTCCAATAAATATTTTTTTACTTTGCACCAGTTATTTTAATAGGGGTATTAAATAACTAATTTGTAGCCACCTGCCTTCGGGCGGGTGGTTTTTTTTTGATCACAGATTTTGTTAAGATGAGCCTGATTCCACAGATTGTGCTTTTTTTCAATTATGTTGATCATTTAATCTACGTAAGTTTGTAGGCTTAACCACTTTTAACTCTTTAATCAGTGGAATCAAATCAATCAATATAATCTGTGATCATGAAATATAAATTAGGTGACTTTGTGCGTTTTGTAGACGAGAAGATGGAGGGATTTGTAACCCGCATCATTGACGACCAGATGATTGGTGTTACCGGGGAGGATGATTTTGAGATCCCTGTTTTAGCTGCAAAAGTTACCACTGTACACGGATACCAGCCTGCCGGTGCTGCTAAAGGAAATGTTATAGATGAACAACCCGTTGCTGCCGGAACGTTTAAAGCTAATGGTGTGTATGTTGCCGTTGTAAGTGACCCTAAGGCAAATTCGGTAGTGCATTTTTATTTGATCAACGACACTTCTTTTCAGTTATTGGCATCATTAACCACCGAAAAACAAAATCATTTTAAAGGCGAATTTGGAGGGATAGTTGCACCCGGCGCATCTGCCAAAATTTATTCGGCGCAACTGGCTGATCTGCAGCTTTGGCCGAAATTTATTTTTCACGTGTTATTTCATACCACACAAAATGCCGAACCGCCTGCACCGCTTGTTATTAATGAAAAGTTTAAAGCCAAAGATTTTTCAGGATCAAAAAAACAAATACCATTGTTGAATCAACCTGGATGGCTAATTCAGCTGGATGAGCCTGAACCGCTGATTGATGCACAAAAACTAAAGGAAAGCTTTTACAAAACACCCGAGGAAAAAGCTGTTGTTGAAAAACCATTGCACGAGATAGACCTGCATATTGAAAAATTACGCGACGACTACCAGTTTATAAACAGCAGCGAAATATTGAACATTCAACTGGCGCACTTTCACAAAATGCTGGACGCGGCAATTGTGCACCAGTTGCCCGAAGTTACCTTTATCCATGGTGCCGGGAACGGGATTTTAAGACATGAACTGCATAAAATATTGAGCAAACATCAAAAAATAGAAACCTTTATGGACGCCCGCAAAGAAAAGTTTGGCTATGGCGCCACCAAGGTTATATTAAAGTAAATGGCCGGCGTGCAACTTATACTTCATAGAAGCCTGAAAGCTCATTCCCAAATGTTGAATTAGTTGATGTTGGCTTAAAATCTACTTAATTTTAAACAAATACTTTAGTGCTGTTTCGTATATGAAAAGTGCTAAAAAAACAACGCTCCTATTCTTTTTATTGTTTGCTACTTTAAGCGAGGTAAACGCCCAGAAAAAAATAAACGAAGGAATTGCGACTTATACTGCAACATACGAGCTAACTGCCCAGCAATTGCTGTATGCTGATCAGCTGCCAAAAGAAATTATCTGCTATTTTAGAGGCGACTCAACTGCTGCCATTGTAAACCAGGGTAATTTTACTATTAAAGGAGTATCCGTTTTAAAAGCGAACTACTACAGTATGCTTATTGATATACCGGCATCATCCAAAAAAATTGCAGTAGTTTTAACGCCTGCCGAAATTGAAGAAGAGAAAGCAGCAAATCCGCATTTTACCGGCACAAAAAGAACTGAAATGCAGATCATTAACGGGTATAACTGCACTAAAGTGTCCATAGCCGATGCGAAAAATAGCGCCACTTATGATATTTGGATAACCAATGATATCGATATAGTTCCAAATTCGGTTAGCAAACTGGTGAGTGAATTTGGCGGGGTTCCGGTTAAATTTATAACCTTTAACCGGGGCATTAAAATAAGCGCTGAGCTTATAGAAATAAAAGAAATCCCAATTCCGGCTGGTTTTTTTACTGCTACAAAAGATTATCAATCCATGTCGTTTGATCAACTGAAGGCATTACCGGCGAATTGATGTGCAGATGTTAGATGTGCAAATGTGGAGATATGATGTGCAAATGTGCAAATTACAGATGTGCAGATGTAATTGCACGTCTAAAATCTGCACATCCGCACATTTGTAATTTGCACATCTAAAATCTGCACATCAATCAACTTATTGTTTACCTAAATTATCAACGCGGTCATAAAACTCGTTTTGCAGCTGCAGGGTTTTTGTATCAGCTTTTACTTCTTTAAGTGCTTTAACAAACGATGCAATTTCATGATCGGTTATAAATTTACCAAATTCGGTTGTGGCCTTTGAGCCATCGCCTGCATAATGGTTAGGGTATGATGAGTACCACCATATTGGGGTATATAAACCGGGCAGATCAGAACGTTTTTGATTAGCGCCGCTTTGATCAGATGCACGATCCATGCGCATCAGATCAGGCCTGTAATATAACAGTACAGAAGTTTCGTCTTCGCCGGCGTGTTGATCGCCCGCAACGTCAGATTTATGCATCTTGCGATATTCCTTATTATAATCCTGATCTCTTTCGGGTTTGTAGAAATACACTGCATAATTATGGCGCTTGTTTAATAACGATTGCATAAAAAATTGCAAAAATTCAGGGTTACCGCCGTGCCCGTTCAGGATAACTATCTTATCAAAGCCGTTGCGGGCAATCTCATCACAGGTAGCTTCCAGTAACTCGTATATAACTTTGCTTGGCAGGGCGAAGGTACCCGGCTGGTGCCTGGCCTCGTTGATCTGTCCATAAAAATAATCAGGAAAAACTACCGCGTATTCTGATTTTACGGCACGTGCTGCCCACTCGCGTACGTGGATCAGATCGGTGCCGATCGGTGAATGCGGGCCATGTTTTTCCAATATACCGATAGGAAGTATACAGGTTCTCGATGATTTTTCCAATGCCTTTGGAAAATCGGATGCAACAAGTTCATCCCACCTGGCGGGAATTTCCTGGGCAAAAGAATAGCCCGCAAAAAGTAAAGCAACAATAAATAGTAAAGATTTTTTCATGTCTTTTTTAATTGGTTAAAAAATATGTTTTAGGAAGGGGATTTATAAATTGAAAATTACGGACATATTTTAAATTTCAGAAAGAAGTATACAATTGTTTATGTAACAATTGTATTTGATTTGCGGGAGATGCAAAGCAATGCTTCCTGGATATAAAGCAGGAGACGCAATATTCTGCGTCTCTATTTTTCCAGTATAAAAGTAATGTTGGTCCAGTTGGCAGCGGCTGTAGCATTATGGATGGTTTCTTTAATCACCCAGCCTTCATCCAGGTATTTATTTACAAAACTTATTTCGTAGGCCGAATGCCTGTTGGTAACAGTTTGCTCGTAAACATTAATGTTTACTGTAATTACTTTTTGTGCCATAATGGTTTTTATTGGTATTCAAAGGTATATATAATAAAAGTATCTGCATGTAATGTTTAAGGGGGAATCATTTATTGCAATATACGTGGATGACAGGTAAATTAATAGTTATATTCGAAACAGATTATTTACTTGATTTCCTTTCGGGTTCAATTAACCAATGAAAAAACTTACTTTACTCTTTTTACTGATAAGCTTTATGGCGCAGGCACAGCAAATCACCTGGCCAGGTAATAAAAAGGCTGTAATTATACTTACTTATGATGATGCGCTCAATTCACAGTTAAATGTGGCTGTTCCGCAACTGGATGCCGCTCATTTAACAGCAACTTTTTTTCTTACCGGCAACCTTACCAATGAAACCATACCCAGATGGCGCGCTCTTAGCGTTAATGGCTATGAGCTGGCTAACCATACGCTTTATCATCCCTGTTTAAGCGGTACGGTGAAAGGCAATCCGGCAAACGCTGCTGAAAATTATACGGTATATACCATAGTTCGCGAAATAGCTTCTATGAACACTTTATTAAATGCTGTTGATGGTAAAACGGCTCGTACCTATGCCTATCCCTGTACCGAAACTACGGTAGGGGGAGTAAGTTATGTGGATTCGCTCCGCAAGTCGGGTTTAATTAAATACGCACGCATAGGCGGCGATGAAAATGCCGTTGTCACTGATTTTAAAAACCTCAATCCGCTGCTGGTACCCGCCTGGGGCATGCATGGCAATAATACCGGCGCCGAGCTGATTGCCTTTGTTAAAAAAGTACAGGAAAAAGGTGGTATGGGTGTTTTTATGTTTCATGGCATCGGTGGCGATTATATTACAACCCCTGCCGCAGCACACCAGGAATTACTGAACTACCTGCAAAAGCATGGGGACGAAATATGGGTAACCACTTTTCAGCAGGCAATGGATTATATTAAGCAGGTAAATAAATAAGGTGTTTTAAGTTATGTTTAAAAAAATAAAAAGCACCATTATCGGTGTCGGTTTGGTTTTAGATTATATGTATGATAATGCACATCGTATAATAACCGGCTTACCCCGCTTAAACAGGAGCCAGATAACCGCTCATCTTTTTTTGGGGAGCCAGTATAATTTAGTGGGATTAAAAAAGCTTAAAGACTTAGGCGTTACCGCGATAGTAAACATGCGGATGCATAACGATTATGATGATGCGATACACGAAGGTATTAAATACCTGCATTTACCAACTATTGACAATACCCCGCCGCCATTAGATGTACTGATTAAAGGAGCAAATTTTATTAACGATGAAATAAAAAGTGGCGGAATAGTATATGTGCATTGCCGCCAGGGCCTGGGCAGGGGGCCAACCATGGCTATGGCTTACCTGGAAAAAACCGGGTTAACCTTTAAGGATGCTTACGCGATGGTGAAAAGAGTAAGAAAATTTATAAATCCAAGGCCTGGCCAGGTAGAAAAATTGAAGGAGCTGGAAGCCTATTATAGTAAGCAGATTAAAGCATAGGTTGGTGTGATTTCCACAAAGAGTAACGTAATTAAGTAAAAAAGAGAATTAATATCGAATAAAGAATTTTGAATATCGAACGTCGAAGTTTACTTCATTATTCAACATTCTTATTTAATGTTCGATATTTTAAAACTTTATTACTTAACTTAATGGGAGTTCGATATAAGACAATGTAGGAATTTAACAAACCTGCAATATGCCCCACCCGGGGCTACCTAAAATTCGACAACTTTATTATTCAAGCAATTTGCGAATTAAGTTAAACCCCTGGATTAGCCTTTATACCAACCGTCATCCAAAAAAATATCCTATTTTTAAAAATCATAACTGATATCAATGCCTCCTGCCAAAACCGAAAATATTCAATGGATAAATAACCTGAGGCTTATAGCCCTGTATGCGGTTATTATATTGCACAGCACCGCCCCTTTGCTGATGCAATATGGCAAGGTACCAGCCTCAAACTGGTGGATGGCCGACTTTTTAAATGCAACGGTTCGTTTTGCTGTTCCGGTTTTTGTGATGATAACAGGAGCACTGCTGTTGCACCGGGAATATGAAATTGGCAGTTTCCTTAAAAAACGGTTGGGCCGGGTGGTTGTGCCTTTTCTTTTCTGGAGCCTGGTTTATATATGGTATTCATGGCAAAATGAGGAGTTTGCTTTTACTAATGATGTATGGACAAACATCAAAATCGTCCTTCACGATTTAAAAAACGGAAGCTCATATCACCTATGGTATGTATATATGCTTATTGGATTGTATTTTTTTATACCGGTTATCGGCAAGTTTGTACGTAATGCCACCGAAAAAGAGATCTTATACTTTTTGATTGTATGGTTTGCAGTGATGCTCATCACTCAGCCATATCTGTTGCGGTTTAATCCTGCGGTTGATATGCATTATTTTGCAGGTTATGTTGGCTACCTGGTATTGGGGCACTACCTGGCATTTAAAGATTTTAACGTAAAACACTTGCGCTTGTGGATGAGCGCGCTGTTTATTTTTAGCATCGTGCTGATTGCTGTAGGTACCTGGCTCATCATCCCAAATGCCAAATGGCCAGGCACTATGTTTTACGAGCCGGTTAATCCTGCCGTGTTAATGCTTTCGGCAAGTATATTCATGATCGTGAAGCTTACTGTACCTAAAGTACCGCCGGTTATTATTCGCATCCGCGATTTTGCGGGGGAGTATAATTATGGGATTTATTTGGGTCATGCCCTGGTATTGTATTTTTTAGATGATCCGTTTGGTATCAGCTATAAGTTTTGTACACCAATTATCAGTATCCCGCTAACAGCGCTGATTTGTTTTGTGGTAACATTATTGATGGTGTGGATTATAAGCAAGGTGACTTTTGGGAGATGGATATCAGGGTGAGGTTGAGTTTAATCAAATCGTTAACCTGTATATCTGTTTGGCTAAAGCCGCTGGATTTATTTAACCTTATCCCGTCCCATAAATGGGACGGCAATGAATTTATGTCATTGCCGTCGGCTTCAGCCGACGGATAAAAGAATTACTGATCGGGCTTTAGCCAAATCAACCAGCGTTAATAAATTCCCCCGTAAATTACCATTTACGCGATGCCTTTACATCCCACAAAAAACCCATCATAATTCATTATTTTTTTAAGAGATTTGTTGCCTTGCAAAACGCTGCTCATTTTATTCGATGAAAAAACTAACTGAAAGCAATGCGGCCAGGTATGCCGTTGTACTAATCTTTATCACTTTTGTACTACGCTGCTTTATTGCTGCTTACACAGGCTTAGGCATCGGCGAATCTTATTATTTCCGGGGCGCACTTCATTTAGATCTTAGTTATTTTGATCAGCCGCCTTTGTTTTTTTGGCTGGGTGGTTTAAGCATAAAAATATTCGGCCTCAGTAATTTCGGTATCAGGTTTCCATCAGTGTTATTATTTGCCGGTACCAGCTGGCTGTTGTTTTTAATTACTAAGCGGCTTTTTACAGCAAAAGCAGGTTTCTGGGCGATAACCATCATGAATTTAAGCGCGGTGTTTACTATACCAATCGCCTGCTGGTTTCAGCCCGATGCGCCTTTAATGTTTTTCTGGCTGGTAGCCACCTATTTTATTGTAGAGCTGATGGTTAGTCCCGGCACCGAAAAATCCGAAGCTACCCGCAACAGCCGTAAAACATGGCTGTTATGGTTGGCGGTTGGGGTAAGCATGGGCCTTGCCACCTTAAGCAAATATCACGTACTGTTTTTATTCGCAGGGGTATTTATGTTTATAGCCACCAATAAAAATCAGCGTCATTGGCTTCGTCATCCCGGGCCTTATATCGCTATTTTAATTACCATTATTATGGCTATGCCAATAATTTGGTGGAACTATAATAATAACTGGGTATCCTTTGTTTTCCAGGGATCGCGCGCCGGTGTAAAGGGCGAAAAATTTCAATTGCATTTCGACTGGTTTATCCGGAGCATTTTAGGGCAATCGCTGTGGTTGTTGCCCTGGATCTGGTTCCCAACCATCAGGCAGCTTTTTGTTTCGTTTAAGCTTCGTGCGCAATTATTAGCCTATAGTTTTATGTTTTGGATGGCAGTATTGCCACTGGTTTTTTTTACTGCGGTAACCCTCTGGGCCGATCTTCAATATCACTTTCACTGGCAGGCACCAGGATATATGATGCTGTTTATGCCATTAGGATTTGCGATTGATAAAAGTTTGAACAGCAAAACTAAAGGCACGCGACTAACGCGCCGCTGGCTAAATTTCTCCATTTATTTTACCATTATTACCATTAGCGTGGTGAGCACACATATGGTTACCGGATTTTGGTCGTCATACGGACCGAAATGGGTGGTGGGCCTTTTCGGGGATAAAACAGACCCAACCATCCAGGGTGTTGATTATACCGATATACAAACCCGTTTTGATAAAGAAGGTTGGACACAAAATCCTAATTTATTTGCCGGAAGTACCCGTTGGTGGCTGATGGGCAAAGTTGACTGGGCGCTGAAAGGGAAGAAAGAAATTATCGTATTTAACGCAGATCCCAGGAACCTTGCTTTTTTGGTTGCCCCTAAATCCCTGGTGGGTAAGGATGCGGTTATCATCGGCGATAATCACCAGGCGTCTGTTGATAACGATGCTAAACCATTTTTTGATAGTGTAAAGCAACTACCCGATATACAGATTACCCGTAGCGGAAAGGTTGAATATCAATTACAGGTATATTATTGCAAAAATTTTCATGTATCTGCACAAAAGCGAATGGATTTGCCTTTATACCGACAATTAATAGGGTTGCCGCCATTTGGGAAATAGGGAGCACGAATTAAAGTAACACGAATAATACCAATTGATTAAAGCGGATTACACGATTTTTTTTTAAGATTACAATGTATAAGATTATCAATAAATAGAATGAAAATTACCCGGTGTTTAAATTCGCGCAATCCGAATCAATTCGTAAAGTTTGCGTTTGTTTTATTTCTGTTTCCACAGCTTATTTTTGCTCAGAGCACTAATATCATCCCGCTGCCAAATTCAATTACGCAAACTAACGGGCATTTTCAGCTAAACAGCAACACGGTTATTGGAGTAAGTGATAATTCGCTATTGCCCCAGGCTAATTATCTTCAAAAAGAATTAAAATTGATCGGACTGACTGTTCCTATTGATCCGGATGAGAAAAAGGCAACCATCGATCTTAAACTGGTTGGTAATACAGAAGCTATAGGTGCATACAATTTAAAAATTGAACGGAAACATATAACCATCACTTCGTCAGGTAACGAGGGTGTTTTTTATGGGATAATCTCATTGCTGCAAATGGCAAAAACCCAACCGATGGCAAGCGACTATAGTTTAACAACCTGCGAAATTGCCGATGCCCCACGCTATCAATGGCGGGGTTTTATGCTGGATGAGTCCCGTCATTTTTTTGGCAAGGAAAAGGTTAAACAACTGCTTAACTGGATGGCCTTTTATAAGCTGAACCGGTTTCACTGGCATTTAACCGATGCTAACGGCTGGCGCATAGAGATAAAAAAATACCCGTTATTAACTACGGTTGGCGGTATAGGTAATCATTCGGACACAGCTGCTGCTGCAAAATATTATACTCAGGATGATATCAGGGAGATTGTTGCTTACGCGAAGGACCGGTTTATAACCGTTGTTCCCGAAATTGATATGCCGGGCCATGCCACTGCGGCTAACAAGGCTTATCCTGAATATAGCGGAGGAAGCATTCCTAAATACGAAAACTTCACCTTCGACCCTTCCAACGAAAAAACATATCAGTTTTTATCTGATGTTATAAAAGAAACCAATAACCTTTTCCCATCGCACATGATGCACCTGGGTGGCGATGAGGTGGCATTGGGTATACAGGCCTGGGCCGGCCGGCCTTCCATAATGGCAATGATGGCAAAAAATAACTTTACTTCGCTTGCCGACCTGGAGCATTACTTTTTTCACCGGATGACAGATACTGTGCTTAGCTTAAATGATAAGATACTTTGCTGGGACGAGGCTACTGAAACTGACTTACCTGTTGGTAAAACGATCATATTTTGGTGGCGACAGAATTTACCGGGACAACTAACACTGGCGCTTCAAAAAAAATACCAGGTAGTGCTTTGTCCGCGATTGCCGATGTATTTTGATTTTGTACAGGATAAAAGTAATGTATCGGGCCGTAGATGGAGTGGTGGCCTGTTTAACAACGAAAGCGATGTTTATAATTTCCCCGATAAGCAACTGCCTCCCAATGAATATAAATCTGAACAGGTTATAGGTATCCAGGCAAATTTGTGGACAGAGACCGTTGGCTCAGAAAAAAGACTGGACTATATGATTTTCCCGCGCATGGCGGCACTATCCGAAGCGGCATGGACAGATTCAGCATCAAAAAACGAAGCTTCATTTGATGAAAGGTTAAAGACCAATTTAAGTTTGTATGATAAGGACGGGATCTACTATTATAATCCTTTTGATCCGCAAATACATCCCGAAGCTGTTGATTTTGCCCCGGTAGTGAAATCAGCTGTGATGAGCAGGCATTATTATCTTTTACGGAGATCAAAATCCCGTAATCATCATGGAAGAAAGACTAATCAGCGGCATACAGTAAAGCATCATCATATAAAAACAAAAAGAAAGCGGAGAAGATAGTCTCATTATTAATTAAGCCATTTGTCATTGCGAGGAGGAACGACGCGGCAATCTCCTCAACATGCATTGGCATTAATGCACAGCAAGGAGATTGCCACGCTTCGCTCGCAATGACAAGGTAGTTTTAGTTTGTAACTTTTATCTCAATAATTACCGATTTTGAAAAACCTAAACAACAATCGCAATAAGTATAGTCCGGTTATTTTATTAACCCTTTTACTATCCTTAATATTATTTGCCAATGATGCTTACAGCCAGGCGGAAGTTGAGCCATGGGGAAATATAACCGGCATCCGTAAAGATGGGCAGCTTTTTGAATTTCAATCGTTCATTAACGTAAAAAAAGATACTATTTTTCATTCAACAGCTAAAGAAAAACAGCGGCCACATTATAAAAGAAATGGTGATGAGCAAATAGTTACTACCAATATCGACAGCCTTTTTATTAAAGAAACCGTAAAGGATTTAAGCGCCGGTAAAATAAAGGTTACGGTAAATTTAAATGCCCATGCTGATATGGATAGCACCAGCATATATTACTGTATTGTTTTGCCTCCTAAAGATTATGCTAAAAGCCGTTTGCGTCTTTTAGGCGTAAAGGACCCTTTGAGAAAATTTGTTGTTGCAGGGCCAAATTATGATGATAATGCCAAAGGAGTTGAGTTTAAATCATCAACCCGTAACCTTGAATTAAAATTTGATGACCCTACTCATATTTTAGTGCGAAAAGATACCAGCAATGGGAAAAACGATATCCTGCTTTTTATTGCATTAAAATTAAACAACATTCATAAGGGTGACACCACTCAAACGGCTTATACCATTACTGCAGGTGGCGATGTGGATAAGGAGCCGGTTGATTTAACTATTGATACCTCGAAGCCGGGTCGTGCGTTTGACGGGCTTGGTGGTAATTTCCGTCTGCAAAATCCCAAAACAGACCAGCAAGTTATCAATTACAGCTTACAAAACCTGCGGGTTGCTTATAGTCGTGTTGAAATGCCATGGCGTTTCTGGCAACCTGATAAAGATGTTGATCCTGCAGCATCTGCAGATTCCGGTAAGCTTCATCCTTCCGTTCGAAAAGCTATGCAAATGGCGCACCGGCTGGATAGTTTACATATTCCTGTCATACTTTCGGCATGGTTCCCACCGAACTGGGCCATAACCGGTAAAATGAATTTCCGTCCGGTAAATGGTGTTTGGGGCAATCCGCTGAATAAGGATAATATGGATGTCATTTATAAATCCATTGCCGATTATATTCTTTACCTGAAAAATAAATACGGTTTTGAACCAAAACTATTTTCATTTAATGAATCAGACCTGGGCATTAATATCCGGCTAACGGCACAGGATCACGACAATTTTATAAAAGGATGCGGCGCTTATTTCGCTGCTCACGGCGTTACCACAAAAATGCTGCTGGGTGATAATTCTGACGCTAACACCTACCAATTTATTTATCCTGCGATGGATGATCCGGATGCCAAACAGTACATCGGCGCTATATCTTTTCATTCATGGCGGGGCTGGGATACCAATACATTGCAAAAATGGGCCGATGCAGCAACCCGGCTAAAAATTCCGCTCCTGGTTGGAGAAGGCAGCATTGACGCTGCAGCATACGGTTACCCGGATATTTTCCAGGAGCAAACCTATGCGTTGAAGGAAATAAACCTGTATACCCGCTTGCTGGCCATCTGTCAGCCTTTGTCTATATTGCAATGGCAATTGACCGCAGATTACTCCCCGTTGATTGGAGGCGGTATTTTTGGCAACGATGAGCCGTTGCACCCCGGTCAGCGATTTTGGAACCTTAAACAATTGTCCATAACTCCAAAAGGCTTGTTTGCCATGCCCATAAGCTGCAACAGACCGGATATTTCATGTACGGCATTAGGTGATAATGATAAAGGCATATATGCCCTGCACCTGGTTAATAATGGCGCCACCCGTAAGGTGACTTTAAAGGGATTACCTGCCGGTGTAAAATCATTACAAATCTACATCACCAGTAAACAACTGGATATGAAACAGGATGCCCCGGTAATGGTTAATAACGGCCAGGCAACATTTAAAATAGATGCCACCAGTTTCACAACTTTAATAAGCGAATAAGCGGAAATGTTTAATTTCGCCGTTAATGAATAATGATCATTTAAGCATTCCCCTTTTTGAGATGCGGCTGGAAGAGATCCATCGTAATGATCCCTGGCTGCGCTATGAAATTTCTATCCGCGATTTTATTGCGCTGTTCCCTGTGCGATATAAGAATGGCCGCCCCATAAAACCAGAACACCCCGCAGCACATGGAGTTGACCGCGAGGTGTTTTTAAAAGTATTGGTAGCGTTTAGCCAGTGTTTTTGAAGAAAGATTTTCTTAGCCCTTTTTATCGCTTGCGAAAGAGAGGGCCGGGCAGCGTAGCGTACCCGGGGTGAGTCCACACCGCCAATGCATTAGCGTTAATGCAGCTCGTCTATTTACTCACCCGAACGTCGCTTCGCCCGTTCACCCTCTCTTTCGCAAGCGATAAAGAGGGTTGGAGAACATAATTTGAATAATCTTATATTACGGTTTCTCCACCGTTACATCCTGCGCCAGCGTTGCATCATCAGGCGTTTTTCCTAAATCATTATCAAGCGCATATAATGCATCGTCATTTGCTTTTGCACCGCCAGCAATTTTAATTTTCGATAGCAGATCCATCGCAAGCGTTTCTTCTTCGGTTTGTTCTTTTACAAACCATTGCATAAAATTCCAGGTTGCCCAGTCTTTTTCTGCCATGCTCATGTTCACGATGTCGTAAATGCGAGAGGTGTTTTCCACTTCGGATGTAAATACTTTTTCAAAACAATCATTCACACTTGCCGGATCGGGCCCCGGGTCAGGGATTGCCGTAACCACAACCTTGCCGCCCCGTTTTAAAATGTATTCCAAAAATTTCATCATGTGGTTACGCTCTTCATTAGCGTGCCTGAAAAGGAAATTGGAAATTCCATCATATCCCTTTTCATTTGCCCATGAGGCGTATGAAAGATAGATCTGGGCGTTATGCGCCTCATTGGTCATTTGGTCGTTTAATGCTTTTGCAAGTGTTGGTGATAGCCTGTTAGTATCCATAAGTTAGTAAAGTGAAATTGCAATTAAAGGTAGATTTTTTTTACTATACATCAATAACAATAAACCTCGCAGTAAGTTTGCAGGCTTTAGCTGTAATAAAAAATGCTTTCACAAAAAATGGACGCCCTGTAAATATTAAGGCATCCAAAAGGTTTGTTTCAATAAAAGTTAGTGCACAATGCTATAACGGTGGCAACTAACTATTTATACGATGAAATATGAGTTGTTTTTATGGTTAGCATAAAAGACTTACCAACGCTTATTTTTATGCTTTTATCTAACAGCATTGCTTTGATAGTCTCGTCAGATTTTAGCGCCTCATAAAGATCACGGGCTACGGCCGATCCGCTGATGTTATTGGTTACTTTGCCATTATCCATGGTTATATTGAACGTATAACCGGATTTTCCGCGGTCGCCTGCCGATTCAAAATCTGTAATGTTCAATTTAAATTGTTGCTCTTCAACCAGGCTTTTTTTCAAATGCAAACGGATTACGGGCAGGTACCTTTTCCAGGTAGTTAAATATTTTCTTTCTTCCATGTGAGAGGGTAAAGGTATAATAAAATGATGATGGATTTATAAATAGGTTTTATTGGTTTGTAACAGCATTATATAGAGGCTGATAGCCGTTGTAAATATCGTAAAAAATTCTTCTGCAATCGATTGCGGAAGAAAAAATGTTTTATAACTTTAGTACCTGATTAGCTGAATTAAAACTACATCGCCCTAAAAAATGAAGTACCTCATTACCAATAAATTCACAGTGCTGCTCTGTACTGTATCCCTGTTAGTGTCAGCAGCATTTGTAAAACACAAATCCTATCGATACGAATTTCAGGATCCCTCGATGCCAATTGAGCAAAGGGTAAATGACCTTGTTTCTAAAATGACCCTCGAAGAAAAAGTAGGCCAAATGCTTAATTCTGCCCCGGCAATTGAACGTTTAGGCATACCTGCTTATAACTGGTGGAGCGAATGTCTGCATGGCGTTGCACGTACCGATTTTAAGGTAACGGTTTATCCGCAGGCAATAGGAATGGCTGCTACCTTCGATAAAAATTCATTGCATCAAATGGCAGACTATACCGCCGAAGAAGGCCGTGCCATCAATAATGAAAGTGTTAAAAAAGGAAAAAGGGACATATACCTGGGCCTGACTTACTGGACACCCAATATCAATATATTCCGTGATCCGCGATGGGGCAGGGGCCAGGAAACTTATGGAGAAGATCCATACCTTACCGGAACCCTCGGCAATGCATTTGTTACCGGTTTACAGGGCAATGATCCAAAATACCTGAAGGCGGCCGCCTGTGCCAAGCATTACGCGGTTCACAGCGGACCTGAATCATCAAGACATACCTTTGATGCGGAAATAAGCGATTATGATTTGTGGGATACTTACCTGCCTGCCTTTCGTAACCTGGTAGTAAATGCAAAAGTTGCAGGTGTAATGTGTGCCTACAATGCTTTTAAGGGCCAGCCTTGCTGCGGTAATGATTTGCTGATGAACAATATTTTACGGAACGACTGGAACTTTAAGGGATACGTAACATCAGACTGCGGTGCTATTGATGATATGTACGAAAGGCATAAAACACAAAAAGATGCTGAAACCGCAGCAACAGACGCGGTATTGCACGGCACTGATGTAGAATGTGGCAATGTTACCTATAAAACATTGGTGAAAGCCGTAAAGGATGGAATGCTCACAGAGCAGCAACTGGATGTATCGGTTAAACGACTGTTTACTATACGTTTCCGTTTGGGGATGTTTGATCCGCCGGATATGGTTAAATATGCCCAGATTACAACAAACGTATTGGAAAGCCCTGCGCATAAGGCACAAGCATTGAAAATGGCCCGGCAGTCGGTAGTGCTTTTACGCAACCAGGGCAATGTTTTACCATTAAGCAAGCACCTGAAAAAGATAGTAGTAGTTGGCCCGAATGCTGACAATGCGTTAACTATTTTGGGTAACTATAACGGAACGCCATCAAAATTAGTTACTGCATTGCAGGGTATTAAAGATAAGCTGGGCGCTAATACCGAAGTGGTTTATGTGAGAGGAACTGATTTTGTGGGAAAGGATGGCGAGCAGCATGATTTTAAACCGGTAATTGACAGCGTAAAAGATGCCGATGCTATTATTTATGTAGGCGGTATTTCACCACAGTTGGAAGGCGAAGAAATGAAAGTAAAGCAAACAGGTTTTGGCGGCGGCGACCGCACCTCAATTGCATTGCCACAAATTCAAACCCAATTATTAAAAGATTTACAGGCAACGGGTAAACCGGTAGTTTTTGTAATGATGACCGGGTCGGCAATTGCCATACCCTGGGAGGCAGAGCACATCCCTGCAATTTTAAATGCCTGGTATGGCGGGCAAGCCGCAGGCACTGCCATTGCTGATGTTATTTTTGGCGATTATAATCCTGCCGGTCGCCTGCCGGTTACCTTTTACAAGAGTGATAGCGACTTGCCATCATTTACCGATTACTCAATGGATAACCGTACTTACCGTTATTTTAAGGGTAAACCGCTATATGGTTTTGGTTACGGCTTAAGCTATTCTAATTTTAAGTATGATGATTTGATAACCCCTGCTAACATCCAGAAAGGTAAAACAACAATAGTTAGTGTAAAGGTTACAAACACAAGTAAAATAGATGGTGAGGAAGTTACCGAACTATATTTATCACATCCCGGTTTAAAAACTAAAACACCGATACGGGCATTGAAAGGTTTTGAACGCACCTTTATTAAAGCCGGGCAAAGTAAAATGATCAGCTTTAAATTAACAGCCGAAGACCTGTCATTAACCCAGGCCGACGGTAACGCTAAAGAACTAAACGGCAAAGTAATGATCAGCATCGGCGGCAGCCAGCCGGATGCGCAAACCATGAAAGAAGGGAGAACGGTAGGGAAGCTGGTGAGCGTAATTTAAGAGGTCTTAACAACCATGTCAGTTTGAGGAGCCTGCCTGCCGTAAGGCAGGCAGCGACGTGGTAATCTCTTCGCCATGCATTGGCGCAATGCATGGCAAAGAGATTACCACATTATTCATAGGTGGCATATTTAACAAGACGAAAGGGTGTCATACTGAGGTTCTCGAAGTATGTGCGCAAAGGCCTATACGTAAGGCATTACCGCCAATGCATGGTTCGTGATGCCCACCGCGCCGTACTTGGAGAGCCTGATCATAACGTCGTTGTCGTTATAATTTAAATTTTTTTTCCTATACCCTTTTTGGCACAATTACTGCTCCATCTTGTCCCATATACCCCCATAAAGTTTAATTAAACAGTGATAGATTTGTTTATTGTTAATTAAGTAACTAACCAATATTACCTATGTTTAAAAACACAAAAGCAGTAAGTGGTTTATCAGTAAACGACCTGCAAAAAGCAAAAGATTTTTATGGTAAAACCCTCGGCCTTGATATTACCGAAGGAAGTATGGGCATAATAACGCTGCATCTAAGCGGCGGCGGCGAAGTTTTTGTTTATCCCAAGCCAAACCATGAACCGGCAACATTCACTGTTCTTAACTTTATAGTTGATGGCATTGAAAAAACTGTGGATGAACTTATCGCCAAGGGAATAACCTTTGAGCAATATGAAGGTCAGCTAAAAACAAATGAAAAAGGCATTATGCGCGGAGACGGACATGGGCCGGATATAGCCTGGTTTAAAGATCCCGCAGGAAATATTTTATCGGTGATACAGAACGGATAATATCTTAATATTTTTGAAGTAAGACATCGTTGGGAATACGTAATACATCATGAAGTTTACGGATCATGTTGATTGTTAGCTTGCGCTTTTTATTTAATATTTCACTTACCCGGCTTTTTAACCCGATGATTTGCGCCAGATCATTGTTATTATAATTCAGTTGTTCCATTCTGAATTTATAGCTTCAATAGGATCAGGTAAGTCAATCGGGAAATGAATTTTCTCATAATTATCTATTAAAACCCCTAATATCCAGTTCATCACCTTCAATGGTGTTTGGTACTGCATCAAAAATATCTTCAAGCCTTTTAAGGGCATCCTGATAGTCTTGTTTTGTTTTTATAGGTTTTATATTCATTTCGTTAAATCGTTGTTGCATCAATTTTATCATATTCGGCATGGGTTCCGATAAAACGTATCCAAACCATTTGATAAGTGTAATTTTATTTTAACAATAAGTCTATAAGAATTCCCTTTGATATTAAATACAACTCTATTATTTATTAGAATGCTTGCGCTTGGATATTTTAGCTTAACGTCATTAGGGCTTTGCTATTCACTATGATCAGTTTCCTGATACCATGATTTTAAAGCCTGTTCACAATCAGAATGTTTAAGCCAATAATCCCTTAGCGTGCTTTTCGCAATAACTCGCATTATACAAAGATATAAAAGTTCCCAAAATGGGAATAGTCTAATCGTGGATTGATAATTTAGCTATTCTTTTATCCCCTGCCCCACAAACATCAGCGTTTTGGTATGCGGAATTACAATATGGAATTCGCGCATACCATACTCGCGGTCAAATGGCGGCCTTACTTTTATTCCTTCCAGTTTATCTTTAATGGAATTGTAAAGCTCATCTAATTCATCTACCTGCAGGTAAAATTCCATTTCGCCTATATCAGCGCCGGCATTTAAAATGTGAATGAGGTGGCTATCCTTATAAATTATCACATAGTTGCCATCATCCCTTGCAACTTTAAAGTCAAAAAGATCAACAAAGAAATTCAGCGTTTCCCTTATATTGTACGATGGGAGCATGGGGCTTAAGTACAGTGCTTTATACATAAGTTTAAGACTTTATTACTGACATTAAGTTATAACAGTTTCCTGGTTTTTTGCAAATAGCTTTAAAACTTTTTTTCCAAGTAATATAAACGGTTTTTCAATAAAGTAAAAGCAAAAAGCGGCGCTTAATATAGAGAGTGTAAAAAAGATAATTACATAAAGCGCAATGCTATTACTGTTTAATAGCTTTAAAACTTTGGTGCTTAGCTCCAGGCCGAAAACAGGGTGCAATAAATATAATGAATAACTGATGCTCCCAAAAAACAACAAGATCTTATTCACAAACTTATACCGGGCAAATACAAAGAATATGGCTATCGCAACGGTGTAGGATAAAAAATACCTGTACCAGGTTTCATTAAAACCATAATCCCTTGAATAGGCCAGGAGTGTAACCGGCAATAAAAAAATAATGAATGCTGATAACGCGGTGTACATTACCTTTTTGTTGATAATAACAGATTTGTCGAGCGAATATCTTCTCCACCCTAAACCGGTAAACATAACGGCAAGGGCCAGGAAAAGCGCAACCGGGAGCTTGATGTTTGTGAAATACCGCGCCGCGGCTAATAAGAATGACAGAAAGATCAATATGTAGATGGTTTTTAATATCACCTTATCATTTTCGAGCAAACTGAAATAGTGCAATACGGCACACAGGAAATAGAATATCAGTTCGATTTGTAATGTCCAGAATGCGCCTATTAAATCGGGCACGCCAACAAACCGTTGCAGCATGGTTAAATTAACAACGAATTCTTTAACCGGCGGCATGCCGACAATGATGATAAAGGAAAGTATAGAAAACCAATAAGAAGGATATAATCTGAAAAACCTTGTTGTAAAAAAATATCTTAATGGCTTGCCTTTTAAGCTGTAAGGGATTACATATCCGCTGATCATGAAAAAAACCACCACACCAATTTTCCCAAAATCTAAATAGCCATAAACTATTCCCGAAATGCCGTTAATGGCGGCTGTTGAGGCCACATGGTAATTGATCAGGATGCTTGTCCATAAATGTAATACTACAACAAGGAGCGCAGCTATCCCGCGTAAGCAATCAACCCAATGTAACCTGTGCCCCGGAATTTTAGTAACCATGAATTATAGAAAAGTTTATTAAAAGTGCTATTTTAAAGCACAGTGAAAATACATTAAATCTGCATTGTAAACCTTGCAAATATTAATATTAGTTTATAGATTTAATAAACCTTATCGCAATGAGAAAAACTTACCTATCACAGTATAATTACCATTCGTAAGAATTTTTTAATTCAATGACACTATAAACCAGGATAATTAAAATAGCAATTATGGCTACACTTCAATCAGGATCACAAGGCACTGATGTAAAAGTTTTACAGCAGGATCTGCAGCTTTTGGGTTATACCATTACTGTAGACGGGGATTATGGAAATGGCACACAAACGGTAGTTGAGCAATTTCAAAAAGATAACGGTTTAACCGCAGATGGCATTGATGGCCCTGAAACTCAGGCAGCATTGAACAACCTGGTAGCGGGCATTGTTCAGGGTATTGATATATCGCATTTAAACGGGCCCGTAAATTATAACACCCTGTCTTCGGATGGGATCAGCTATGTTTTTTGCAAGGCAAGCCAGGGAACAGGCTTTACCGATCCGCAATTTCAAACCAACTATAAAGAACTCACCGGTTTAGATATAATGATGGCTCCGTATCATTTTTTTGAGTTTGAAAACGCTCCTGCACAGGCGCAGGCCGATAATTTTTTTAAGTGCAATGTCGATTTTACAAAGCAGGGCATATTACCGGCTGTAGTCGATATTGAATGGCAATCGTCTGATGCGCTTAATCAATATATCATTGATAACCAGGCAGCCTGTGTTCAGTTAATCAGTGATTGGCTTACTATTGTAGCAACACAAACCGGCAAAACGCCAATTATATATACCAACGCTAATTTTTGGCACGATTACCTGGGCAATCCATCAGGTTTTGGCCAATATCCGCTTTGGATAGCCGCTTATCAAAAAAATCCGCCTCCAATACCGCCAGGATGGGCAGATTATACTTTTTGGCAATTTAGTGGCAGCGGCGGGATCAGCAGTGTAAGCGGCCAGGTTGACAGGGACAGGTTTAACGGCAGTTTAGATGATTTAAAAAAACTGGCAGGTGTTGGTATTTAGTATGAATCAAGTGATTGGGAGCAAAGATAAAAACTTTAGAAAACTGTTTAAAATGATTTTCTAAGGATTGTAGGAGACGCAATGCTTGCGTCTCCGATTATACAGGATGGTTTTGCAAGTTTGGATTTGCACATGGGAGACGCAATATTTTGCGTCTCCCATGTTTCTATAGTTGCAATAATCCCTGTTAAATCAAATTATCCATTAGCCAGTTTCAGTATCGTTTTTACCCGTCCGGCATCGGTTACATCGCTGCTGTACTCATCACCATAATTATCGCCCATAATAATACGGTCATTTTTATGGCTCATCTTACTTTCTACACGTACCCTGGCTGATGAATGCACTTCTTTAGCTCCGGTAAAATGTACCAGATCAGCAACGTTGGTTTCACTGATGCCGCATCCGGGCATTATAATTATGCGGCCGGCGGCTTTTTCAATCAGCTCGGCAAGTGCCCGGGAGCCCTCCATGGCGGTGCTTTTACCACCCGATGTTAAAATACGCTCGCACCCAATTTCAATTATATCCTCCAAGGCCTGGAACATGTCGCTGCTCATATCAAATGCGCGGTGAAATGTAACCCCCATGCCCCATTGTTTTGCCATAGTTACCAGTTCAGCACAACGCTCTTTATCTATAGTTCCGTCGGGGTTAAGCATGCCAATTACTATACCATCGCACCCGGCTTCAATACAATAGCTTATATCGGCTTTCATTACTTTAAACTCAAGGTCGGTATATAAAAAATCGCCGCCGCGGGGCCTTATCAATACATATATTTTAATGTGAAGCAGTTTACGGGCCATTAGTATTTCACCATGGGATGGGGTAGTCCCGCCTTCATACAAATTTTCGCAAAGCTCAACGCGTGCTGCACCCCCGTCCTGTGCTGCTAATGCTGATGTAACCGAATTGGCACAAACCTCGAGAAGGACCAAAGATTTCATAGTAGATGATTCATGACTCATACCCCTGCGTTCAGATAATTTCAGTTTGTGCTTGATGTTTTTAATAAAGCGAAACGTTTGGATAAGCATACCAAACCCCTTATACGAAAATTGGGTTAAATGGTTTCGGATTTATAGCTAAATTTCATTCACGGTATAGCTATAAACTACAGACTATTGCCCATCGGCCAAAATTAATAAAAACTTTTTCCGGGTATCAGTAATTCCTTATTTTCTGCATCGCAAACGGCAAATGAAAAGCCTGGTTGAATGGCGTAAGCACCATATTCTCCTTTTTTATTAATCGCCAAAAAACCAACCTGTATGTCTTTCGCCGTTTCTGGTTTCTTTTTTATGATGCGTTTTACGGCTTCCTTACAGGCATCCTCGGGCGACAGGCCCTGCCGCATCAGCTCAACCACTAAAAAGCTGCCTACATTACGTATCACTTCTTCACCAACCCCAGTAGATGTAGCACCACCAACTTCGTTATCAACGTATAGTCCGGCACCAATTATAGGGCTGTCGCCAACCCGGCCATGTAATTTAAAAGCCATACCGCTGGTTGTACAGGCGCCGGATATGTTCCCTTTGGCATCAACTGCCAGCATGCCAATGGTATCGTGATTATATTTGTTGCCAGGGGCATGTTGTTTATTTTCAATATTCATAACTGGTGAATATTTTGCAGTTTTTAGCCACTTTTTCCATGCTTTTTCCGATTCGGGGGTTAACAGCTTTTCTTTTTTAAATCCCTGTTCAACCGCAAACTGGGTTGCGCCGTCGCCAACTAACAATACGTGCGGCGTTTTTTCCATTACCAGGCGGGCCACAGATATAGGGTGAGCAATATATTCCATAGCGGCTACGGCGCCACAATTGCCAAGCTCATCCATAATGCAGGCATCAAGGGTAACATGACCGTCGCGGTCGGGATAGCCGGCCCTGCCAACGGTGTGATTTTTCATGTCGGCTTCCGGAATTTTCACTCCGGCTTCAACAGCATCCAATGCTCTGCCGCCTTTTTCAAGCGTTTTCCAGGCTTCCAGATTTGCAGCCACACCAAATTCCCAGGTTGAAATAACGATTGGAAAATTACCGGACGATCCCGAACTTGTTGATTTAGCAAACCCTTTAGGGCTCAATGCTGCCAGTGAAGCACCGGCAGCCGATATTTTTATAAACTTACGGCGGCTATACATAACGGCTAATATAGAAATAAGGCTTAGCAAAAGGTGTTATTGTATCTTTATTGATACAACAGCATTTTTACAATTAATTATGGGAAGTTAAAAGAACGGGTTAACTTATTCAAAGTTTTGCTGACAATTATTGCAGTGCCAGTTATTTTGTGTTTGAAACGGGTTTACCAGGTTCATTATTGAGTTTAAAACTCCCGGGGTATTATCTTCGGCAATATTGCTTATATTGGTTGAAGCGCAGTAAGGACATATAACATAAGTATTGGTTTCATCATCAATTTCAAAATGATCCTGTTCGTGCAGATCGCCTTCTGAGGCTAAAATTTCGCGGCATCGTTCCAGGTCCTTTTCAAATACTTTAACCTTTACACCGCCAATAGCCTGATTATAAAAGGGATTCGCGCCAATGGTATTTTCGTCGGCAATAAAGCAGGATATGCCATTGGCCTCAAGCCTTGTCCGCACAATATGTGCCAGCATCGGGTCGTAATATGATTCAAAGGTTACTATTTTATCATCCATATTCATTCGTAATAAAATAAAATATTTATGCTAAGATACCTCCTTTTTTGTTTAATTTGGTTGATATGAACCGTATTGACAGGGTTTCGGCTATTTTAATTCAGCTCCAATCGCGCAGGGTAGTAAAGGCTATTGATATTTCTGAACGGTTTAACATTAGTCTGCGCACCGTTTACAGGGATGTAAAAACGCTTGAAGAGGCTGGTATTCCCATCATTGGCGAAGCCGGAGTAGGCTACTCTATTATGGATGGTTACCGCCTGCCCCCGGTAATGTTTACCCGCGAAGAAGCAACCGCTTTTTTAACTGCCGAAAAATTTATTGAAAAACTGACAGATGCCTCCACAACGGAGCATCATAAATCGGCCATGTATAAGATAAGGGCGATATTAAAAACCGCTGAAAAAAACTTACTGGAAGATATAGACAGCAGCATTGAGGTGCTGAAAAGCCATGCCCAGCTAAGGGTTAACAATAAGGATCACATCCAGACATTGCTGAATAGTATAGCAAAAAAGAATGTTATAACAATTGACTATTTTGCGCATCATAGCCAGGAACATACTAAGAGAAATATTGAACCTATCGGGATTTTTTATAAAGACAGCTACTGGCACCTGATAGCTTATTGCCGTATGCGCAATGACTATCGAGATTTCAGGATAGACCGTATCAATAATGTTCTGGTAACCGAAACCATTTTTAATAACAAACACCCTACATTAAAAGCCTATATAGCCCAAACTGCCAGGGAACAGGAACTGGATATGGTAGTAATAAAGGTTGATAAACAAATATATAGCTACCTGGAACAGCAAAAATATTACAGCGGCTTTGTATCCGAAAAAACAATAGGTAATCAAATTGAAATGACTTTTTTAACAACCTCGTTAGAAGGTTTTGCCCGCTGGTTTATGATGTTTGGCGATAAAGCCGAAATTATAAGCCCGGATAACTTAAAGGAGCGCGTGGCTGTCATAGCATCAGCAATAGCTCAAAAAAATTTACAATTCTCCAATTCCTACTGACATAGGGTTGTCACTCGCCGGCGTTTAATTTGGAGAGTAGTAGTTGATTAAGTTGATTGTGTGAGTAGTTGATTAAGTTTTTTAAAAGAAAAACAAACACAACTTATATTTTAACTTAAATACTAAATCAACCATATCATTAATAAACTAAAACAATGAGCACATTAACATCAAAAACAACAATCACTTTTAAAGCGCCAATTGCAAAAGTTTGGGACGGATTAACTAACCCGGTAATTGTAAAACAATATTTTTTTGGCACTGATTTAAAGTCGGACTGGAAAGTTGGCGGTCCAATTACCTTTAGCGGCGAATGGGAAGGGCATAAATATGAGGATGGCGGTATCATACTGGATATTGACTCACCGAAATATTTAAAATATTCCTATTGGAGCAGCATGTCGGGCACGGAGAACAAGCCGGAAAACTATAATAATATTACTTACGAATTGTCGGAAGATAATGGTACAACTACATTGGTTATAACGCAGGATGGTGTGAAAAACCAGGAGGCCGCCGATCATTCAGAACAAAACTGGAAGTCGGTTTTTGATGGATTGAAAAAGATAATAGAGAAATAAAACACGAATTTACACTAAGAGCTATCTAAAAACAATTGAATAGAAATAGCCCAACTTGTCATTGCGAGTTTTAAAATCCCGATGGATTCTGAAGGTGAAATGACAAAAAAAGGGTGTCATGGGTAGCCTGTCGAAGCACGGCGCGGTGGGTATCGCGAACTATGCATTAGCGGTAATGCTTGGCGTATAGGCCTTTACACACTATGGTTCGACAGGCTCACCATGACACCCTTTCTCTTTTAAAATCTGTCATGGGTAGGAACGAAGCAATGACATGTTGGGCTATTTTTAGATAGCTTCTAATGATACAAATTATTTCGAATTACATGAATAAAGCAAATTGGTGTAATTCAAAACAGCTCGTGTAATTAGTGTCTTACAAAGCTCATTCGTTTACCTGTTTTATCCTCAATTAATTGCTCCTTATCCCATACTACATTACCCGAAACTATGGTAGTAACAATTTTTGACTGAAAGGTTATGCCTTCAAAAGGGCTCCATTTACATTTATAAAGAATATTGTCAGTGCTTACTTTCCAGGGATTGTTCAGATCAACTAAAACCAAATCGGCCCAGTAGCCTTCGCGGATAAAGCCCCGTTTTTCTACCTGGAAACAGACAGCAACATTATGTGCCATTTTTTCGGCAATTTGTTCCAGGCTTATTTTGTGCTGGTGATATAATTCCAGCATGGCCGGCAATGCATGTTGCACCAATGGCCCTCCGGATGGCGCCTGTAAATAGGGTTGTGATTTTTCTTCAAGCGTATGCGGGGCATGGTCGGTTGCAATCACATCGATGCGACCATTTAATACAGCTTTTAAAATCCCGTCCCTGTCCTGTTTAGTTTTTACCGCCGGGTTCCATTTTATAAGGTTGCCTTTGGTTTCATAATCTTCGTCAGTAAACCAAAGGTGATGGATGCATGCTTCGGCTGTGATCCTTTTATCCTTAAGCGGGATAGTATTATCAAAAAGGTAAGTTTCCTTTTCGGTAGAGATATGCAGGATGTGCAGGCGGGTGTTGTGCTTCTTAGCCAGGTCAACAGCCATTGATGATGACAAATAACAGGCCTCGGCGCTGCGTATTTTTGGATGCAGCCTTACAGGAATATTTTCGCCCAATAATTGCTTGTAATGCTCCAGGTTGCTTTTAATGGTTGCCTCATCCTCGCAATGTGTAGCTACCAGCATAGGCGATTGTGCAAAAATGTTTTCGAGCGTAACCGGGTTATCAACCAGCATATTCCCGGTTGACGATCCCATAAAAACCTTAATGCCGCAAACGTTGGCTGTATCTGTCAGCAAAACCTCATCCAGGTTATCATTGGATGCCCCCATGTAAAACGAGTAGTTAGCCAATGAGGTTTGCGATGCTATTTCATATTTGTCTTTGAGCAGTTGTTGGGTGAGGGCATTTGGTACGGTATTCGGCATTTCCATAAACGAGGTAATGCCGCCAGCCACCGCCGCCCTTGATTCCGAATAAATTGTTGCTTTATGTGTTAGCCCCGGCTCCCGGAAATGCACCTGGTCGTCAATGCAGCCAGGGAAAAGATATAATCCTTCAGCATCGATTTCCTTATCAGCCTTTGTATCAATATTCGAATCAATTCGCTCAATAAGGCCATTCTTCACCAAAACATCAGCAACAAATTGCTTGTTTTCATTAACTATAGTTGCCGATTTGATTAGGATGGAGCTCATAAAGCAAAGATAGCTTTTTGAGTCCGAAAGTCCGAAAAGTTGGTAAAGTCCAGGTTTTCTAACCCCGAGCCATTCAAAAATCCGAAATCGAACATCCGATATCCGAAATCAAAATTACTTCCCGTCCCAAAGATAATTTAAGCCAAAGGTGATGCTATTGTTTAAGCTGGCATTAACAGCATGATCCTTGGTTTGATAATCTAAACTATAGCCCACACTGCCAAAACCCAGGTTTACGGCAAGCTTTGGTGTAGCAAAAAACACAAAATTGGGTGTTGCGCCAATAGCGAGTGTACCGTCGCTAAAATAGGTTGAATTATTTAGCGTACTGATGCCGGCTTGCGGAAAAAAGCCAAATTTATCGGTTATCATACAATAATACCGTACGTCAATGCCCAGGCCGATGGAGTTTGTATGGTAAGTGTCGCTCGAAATAGTATTATCGGCGGTACTTGTGTATGAATAAAAGTAAGAGGTTTCGGTACCCGAATTACGGGCATAAGTCGGCGCTATGCCGATTGACCATTTGTTACTGATAAAATAGCCAATCTCAGGGCTTATATTGAAGGCGGCCACCTTAGTAACATAATAATTGGTGTAACCGCTTAAGTAGCTATAGGTGCTGGTTGAGCCATAGCTATCATAATTATAGCTCATGCTGCCGCCGAGATAAAATTCGCCTTTGCTTGTTTGTGCAGATGCTGTGCCGATAAAAACAATAAACAGGATAGGGGATAATAGTAACTTTAGTTTCATATCAATTAAATTTCAGGCAAGATAAATCTATCTGCTCAATATTCCTTAAAAGAATAGATGAATAGGTATTTTGTATAGATTAAAGCCGCAGAATTGTTTGAACCGGGATTAAGCTGATTTAAAAGATTTTTAGGAATTTGGGTTAATAAAGTATTTCTAACTAATCTCTCACCTCCAACCCCTAATCTCTGCTTTTACCTTTCCCCTCCAAAAACCCTATCTTTGCCCAATGGCAGTAACTTTCGAAGATTTTAAATTTAACCGGCAAATTTTAAATGCCATTGCCGATGCCGGTTATACCGAGGCTACGCCTATACAGGAAAAAGCTATCCCGCCAATAATGAACGGACAGGACGTAATGGGGATAGCGCAAACGGGTACAGGTAAAACAGCTGCCTATGTATTGCCCATCATCATGAGGTTGAAATATGCCCAGGGCGATCATGCCCGGGCGCTCATCATTTCGCCAACGCGGGAGCTGGCCATGCAGATTGAGGAAAATGTAAAAACCTTTGCGGCCAATACCGATCTAAGGGTGGTGGTTTTATATGGCGGCCTTGGCCCTAAAACGCAAATTGAACAAATAAATAAGGGGGCAGATATTATAGTGGCTACGCCCGGCCGGTTTATGGATATTTACCTGGCGGGCCATATTGTAACTAAAACACTGCAGGTTTTGGTTTTGGATGAAGCAGACAAAATGATGGATATGGGCTTTATGCCGCAGATCAATCGTATTTTGGAGGTAGTACCTGTAAAAAGGCAAAACCTGCTTTTTTCGGCAACCATGTCTGATAAGATCCACGAGCTTTCCAATAATTTCCTTGAGTTCCCTACTATCATCGAGGTAACGCCGCAGGCAACCCCGGCACAAACTGTTAATCAGCAATTGTATTTTGTACCCAATGTTAAAACAAAAATAAACCTGCTTAAAAAGCTGTTGGATATTGAGGATGATATTAAAAAGCTGATGATATTTTGCAAGACACGCCTCGCCGCTGAAGATGTGTATAAGTTTTTACTACGCAAGTATGGCGAAAAGGAGGTGAAGGTTTTGCATGCCAATAAAGGGCAAAATACCCGCATCAATGCTATTAATGCGTTTAAGAATGATGAGGTAAAGATATTGGTGGCAACAGATGTGGCCTCGCGCGGTATTGATGTTAGTGATGTGAGCCATGTAATAAACTTTGATGTGCCGGTTGTGATTGAAGATTACGTGCATAGAATAGGGCGTACCGGCCGTGCCTATAACTCGGGCGAGGCGATCACTTTCTGTAACCCTGCCGAAGAATATTATATCCGCAAGGTGCAAAAGCTGATCAGGCAAACTATCCCGGTGTTTAATATTCCTGCTGATGTGTTTATTGAAGAAACACCTTATGACGAAAAGCAGGAGCAGGACAGAGAAATAGACATGCAAAAGCGTCGTGACGATCCTGATTTTAAAGGCGCCTTTCACGAAAAAAAGACTTTGACTCAGCGGAAAAAATTTGATGCAGCTAAAGCAAAAACATCAGGTAATCCAAAAGCAAAAAGAACAAAGTCGCCAAAAGAATACAGGAAAAAGCATTAATATCACAATTAAGAATAGAGTTAAATAATAAAACGGGAAAGAGTGGAGTATCACGCCGAATTATCAAATTTTGATAAATTCCAGAGATGGAACGACAAAAAGGGCTGTCATGGGTAGGCTCAAGCTTGTCCTGAGTTTATCGAAGGGAAGCATGTGCGCCGGGCATCGCGAACTATGCATTGGCGTTAATGCATGGTGTAAAGGCCTTTGCGCTCACCCTTCGAGTGCCTCAGGGTGACACCCTACTGCCAGAATGTGGTAGTTGAAATGACAAAAAAGGATGTCATGCTGAGGCACTCGAAGCATGTGCGTTGGGCATAACGAACTATGCATTGGCGTTAATGCACTGCGTAAGGCCTTTGCGCTCACCCTTCGAGCGCCTCAGGGTGACACCCTACATTTTCTTGGAACATTAATATATCATTGGCATGAGTCATAAATTAATTATTAAAAGTTGATGAAGCAATATTTTGTCTACATACTACTTTGTAGCGATAACTCCTATTACACCGGAGTTACAAATGATATGGAAAGGCGTTTATATGAACATGAAAATGCTTTAAATCCGGAATCCTATACTTGTAAAAGAAGGCCGGTTAAATTGGTTTTTCAGGAAGATTTTGATGATATTATTCAGGCGATAGCTTTTGAAAAAAAGGTTAAAGGTTGGAATAGGGCAAAGAAAGAAGCGATTATCCGCGGTGAATGGGATTTATTGCCCCAATTATCTGTAAGAAAGAATAAATCGGGTAGTCAGACATAATGTAAAGACCACCAACATGCTTCCCTTTGATAAACTCAGGACCTTGTGACACAGCATGACACTCGTTTCAATGGTTAATTAAATATATTTATAATGAAATTCCGGATAACCCCGCTAAATTTTGCAAGCGGATTTTTTTTAATAGCAGCGGTTTACAGCTGGGTATATGGCGTAAAACTATCGGGCTACCAGTTTAAGCACATGAGTACCACCATCGGCTGGATATTTATACTGTTTGCAGTTGTAGTGTCATTTATGGATATAATGTTCCGTAATTTTTTCCCCGGGATCAAAAAAATATGGATTGTAGAGCTAAGCTTTATAACTTTGGCGGCTATTATACTTTTACTTGTTAAATAAAACTGAATGAAAACTGCTGAAATAAAGCTCACTATAGAACTCGACGATAATAATGTTCCCGAAAATATTATGTGGGAATCAACAGATGCACAAAATAAGGAGGCCTTGCCTGTAAAATCAATGATGCTTGCGCTTTGGGATCAGAATTATAAAAACACCCTGCGTATTGACCTTTGGACAAAAGACATGCCCGTTGATGAAATGAAACGCTTTTTTTATGAAACCCTGCAAACCATGGGCGATAGTTTTTTGCGCGCAACCGGCGAAACAAACATCGTAGAGGATTTGCGTGATTACTGTGCGCACTTTGCCGATAAAATGGAAATAAGTCAGAAATAGAATGCGCCTCAATACCTTAATATCATTTGTTGGCTTTGTAATACTTATAGCGGCAACCTATTGCCCTATTTTGCGCCCGTTCCACCTTTTTAACTGGGATGTTTATGATGGGAACAAGCCTTACGGTATTGTAATTTTACTGGTGGCAGTGGTAGGGATATTGGGTACGGTGCTTAATCAACCAAAAATTGTGCGCCTTACAGCGTGGCTTTCACTTGCACTGGTCATCGTATTTTATGTGCTGGCCTGGTTAAAAGTGCATACCTCATTCAGCTTTATACCTTTTCACTCGCTTGATGCTTATTTAACAAGGCAAATAAAATTCAAATGGGGCTGGTATTTGCTATTGGCCGGGCCTTTAATGGCTTTATTGGGTGCGTTAACCGCTAAAAAAAGCAGTTTAAACAAACCTGCCAATTTTTAATTAAAAAAACACATTATTAAGTCAAACAAAATTTTAGAATTTTGTTGATTGGTATCAATTGCTTATTCCTCAAATAAGTAGTAGGTAACAATTGTTTTTTTAAACATATTTGTATTCCATTAAAAAATAATAAATGTTAAAATTTTCCTTTAAGCAGCAGGTATTTGCCGGTTTTGCAATATCCATATTACTGGTTTTAATTGTAGGGATACTATCCTATAAAAGTATCCATCAGTTGGAGAGTGATTCCACAATGGTTGAACATACCCAAAAGGTAATAAAAACATCAACCGATTTGCTGCAATTGATGATTGATGCTGAAACAGGCATGCGCGGATACGTTGCTACAGATAATGATGCTTTTCTGGACCCATACAAAGCTGCGCTTCCGGGTATTTCCACCGATTTGGAACAGCTTAGAAACCTTATTCCTGATAACCCCATCCAGGTAAAAAGGGTTGATTCACTAACAATTTACGTTAATCAGCAATTAAATATATTAAAGG
>Ga0206874_1044_pt1 | contig 34350 bp, 22 predicted proteins | sample Alteio_BWOrgCont_12_FD_152629 | JGI IMG/M metagenome (GOLD analysis project Ga0206874, IMG submission 152629) | Enriched cells from forest soil in Barre Woods Harvard Forest LTER site, Petersham, Massachusetts, United States -... | ecosystem: Environmental > Terrestrial > Soil > Temperate forest >...
ACGGAAGGTGGCTGGGGCGCCGATAAGGAAACCAGCTTTGCCATAATGGATGCCTACGCCAATGCTGGCGGTAATTTTTTGGATACTGCAAATGTTTATAAACTGGGCACCAGCGAAAAAATTATAGGTGAATACATCAGCAATCATGATCGTGACTATTTTGTGCTGGCAACTAAATATAGCCTGAAGGATAATATCACAAATCCCAATGCATCGGGTAATAACCGTAAAAATATGATGCGCAGTGTAGAAGAAAGCCTTAAACGGTTAAAAACCGATTTTATGGATATCCTGTACCTGCACATTTGGGATGATTTAACCCCGATTGATGAGGTTTTGCGTGCGATGGACGACCTGATAAGACAGGGAAAAGTTAACTATGCTGCCATAAGCGATACACCTGCATGGATAGTGGCCAAAGGAAATACACTGGCCGAACTAATGGGCTGGAGCCAGTTTGTTGCTCTGCAGGTTGAGTATAGCCTTATTGCACGTACACCCGAGCGTGAACTGATCCCAATGGCCAAACATTTTGGAATTACCGTTACCCCATGGGCGCCGCTTGGTGGGGGTGCTTTAACCGGCAAGTACCTGCGTGGTGAGCAAGGCCGCATAAAACCCGAAAGCAAACGCCTTAATGACCGGAGCACCCAAATAACAAAAGAGGTAGTTGCAATTGCCGGTGAGCTAAATACCTCCCCAGGCAATGTAGCTTTAAAATGGACCATGCAACAAGGCTTTTCATCTATCCCGGTAGTAGGGGCAACCAAATTAAGCCAGCTGGAAGAAAACCTTAAAACTGTTGATGTTGAATTAAGTAAGGAACACCTGCAAAAACTAAATGAGGTAAGCGCAATTGAATTAGGCTTCCCCGGCGATTTTTTTGCCGAGGATGGTGTTAAAACTAATACGTTTGGCGGCTTTTATGATAAAATAGAGAAAAGATTTTGATGTCCTGTTTCAGGAGATTTAAAACCTGCTTACTTCACCGCTTCCACTTTTTTTACTGGTAACAATTTTAGCTGTTCCGGTATAATTTACGCCTACAGAACCATGCACAGTAGCATTAACCTTGTCACTGGCATTTATTTCGGCATGACCGGAGCCTGAGACACGCGCAACAGAGTTTACTGTAACCAAATCACGTGCCGTAAAATTGCCGGAACCCGATACCTTAACTGTTGAGTTTTCGGCAATGCCGGATAATTTTAAATTGCCCGAACCTGAAATGTGGCTTTCTAATACTTTTACCGCTATTTTACCCACCATGCTGCCCGAACCTCTTACTTTCAAATTCAAGGAGTTGGCAGTAATTCCTTCTTTGAAAAAGATATCGCCCGAGCCGGAGATAGTAATACTGCTTAAGTCTTTAGCTGTAATATAAACGGCTATTTTTTTACCATTACGGCGGTGCCATATGCCTTTATCGCTCCACCAGCTTTTTTCGCCCCAGCCCCAGTTATCATGCTTAGTATGTATTTTTAATACGTTACCATCTACCTCCGCAACAATACGATCCATAATTTCATCAGGAGCGTCTACCTTCACCGATTCTGTTGACCCTTGCGTAATATGCACATCAAACGGCCCACCAATTTTTATGCTGGTAAAGCCGGAGACCGGCAATTTCGGTTGTGCTTACTTTAACCGGATTAGGTTTTGCAAAAGTATAATTGCTGCCAGTTAAAAGTACAGCAGCGAATAAAAGGGTAGTTAATAATTTCATATTTTACCGGTTTTCAAATTTATGACGCAGCTTATAACTATAAGGTTACAAAGCTCATGTGGTTTTTCTCTTTTAATGGATCAATTTTTCACTTATAGTGGCTATTTATTTGGCTGTCTTTCAAAACGAAGCTTTCGTACACGCTCGCCTGATAAATAAAAGCCGGCGGAAGGTGTCATCTTACCCTTATAAAAATCGAATCGTCCTATATCGCTGGTAAATTCACCCGGCAAACCGGAAGGTGTCAGTTGAAAATCGCCCAGGCGGAAGTGATGTACCATCAGTTTACCATTAAATGTATAAACCGTATAACTGGTTTCAAGTTCATTGCTGTGATAAGTGCCGCAATAAACGGTAACCGGTGGTAATATCCTTTTTTTGATCTTTTCAACCTGCTGCCCCTGAATCATTATCGTTGCTGATTGGTAAACCAGATTGGAAGGCAGCTTAAATTTGATCAAAGACTGGTCTGCGGCAAAATAAAAGTCATGATCTGATTTCGCCTCAAGGGGGAACGAAGCATTCCCGATAGTGATGATCAGATGGCCGCTGTCTGCATGGAAGCTGAATATTTTATTGGCTGGGGGCCCCAATAGCCAGTCGCCCTCATATTTTTTTAGCAAACCGGGATTTAACTGTTTTGCAGGCCATGCCTTTACGGAATCCAGCTCTGTTATACTGAAGCGTTTTTTTAACCATGTTGCAGCGATTGCCCGGGCATAGGTACCGCTCAGGTCGTTGTCGTCCGCGTTGCTAAGGGTGACAAATGCAAAATCCTCATGCGGATAGATCCGTATGTCGGTGCGGTAGCCTACCCAGGCACCGGTATGGGCGATAACAGCCAGCCCGCGTTCATCTCCGGTTTCCAGGCCATAGCCATAATTGATGGCTGCACCATCAGTCAGGCGGCCTGTTTGTATCATGCGGGCGTAAACGGGATCTTTTTGCCGGAGCATTTCCTGGAAATGGATTACCCATTTGGAAAGATCGTTTAATGTGGAATACATGGCGCTGGAACCATAAGCCGTAAGCATATCGGTATACCTGGAATAACCTTGCCCGTCTTTCGCGTAGGAAGTCGCCAGGTCAGGGATCACACGTCCGGCATCGGCCAGGATAAAAGAACTGTCCATGTGCAGCGGTATAAAAACCTGCTGTTTTAACCATTCCGGGAAAGATTCGCCACTTGCCTTTTCTACTATCATTGCCAGCAATACATAACCGGTATTGCAATAGGATTCTTCCGTGCCTGGCGTAAAATCCAGTTCTTTTTGTTTGCTCACCAGTTCTTTTACATCCGCCATAGTGGCCAGTTCATGATAACGCCAGCCGGCCGCCATCAATGCTTCGGGGTAGTCGCGCAAGCCACTGGTATGCCGTAACAAATTATCTATGGTAATAGGCTTGCCAAAAACCGGTACCCAGGGTAGATATTTCCGTATATCATCCTGGGGAGAAAGTTTGCCTTCCTGCGCCAGTGTGGAAATAGCCAGTCCGGTAAACTGTTTGGTTAACGACCCGATATCAAATGCACTGTTCGCTGTAATCGGCTGCCTGTACTCCAGGTTGGCCATGCCATACGCTTTTTCCAAAATAACCTGGCCATGCCGGATGACGGCAACGGCGCACCCTGGACCGGCCGTATGCTGGTATTGATTAAAAATGCTGTCTATTTGCCGGCCAGCCAGTATGGTATCGTTTTGCGCATATAAATAGACGGGTGTGTAAAAAGTAAGGTATAAAAAGATAGTGATCAGTGATTTCATTGCTTGCATGCTTTGTCTCCGTAAGACGCCGGAATATTGCCTTTGGTTGCAACGATAATAAAATATTGAATTGCAGGCATAACCCGGTTGCTATAGCACTGCACCATCATAAGTGAAAACAGTGCGCCATTAAAAGAGAAAAACTACAGCTTAAAAAAATTTCATTTTGGTATAGTACTAATTGCCCGCTCATCCGACAATTGGCAAATGCAGTTACTTCGGTTTGATTTATTACTTTTAAAAATCATTAATCATAAATTAATGCGCATCAGCCTGGCCATAGCTTTTTTATTAACCATCACTTTGCAATTGTTTGCTGTAACAGGCAAGGGGCAAAGCATAGCTATAGAAAAAGTGACTGTCGGCCTGCGGGACGAAAGCCTTGAAACTGCCATTAAAAAAATAGAGCAACAGTGCGCTTTTCGTTTCTTTTATCGTAATGCCGATATTAAAGAGCTTACACATTTGGACTTAGCGCCTGGTGCACGGACCATTGAACAAACCTTACAGATACTTTTACAAAATACACCACTGTCTTTCAGGCAGATAGATAATGACATTTTGCTGGAACAAAAAAATCAGCAATCTTACTTTGAGATAAAGGGACGGATTGTGGACAGCCTGGATAAAAAGCCGGTTGTTAATGCCAGCGTGTTTTTGAATAACGCTTCGGTGGGTAGTAAAACAAATGACGACGGCACCTTTACTTTACAAAATGCAAAACCAGGCAAGTACGAATTAATAGTATCAATTATTGGATATGAAAGCTACCGGAAAACCATCATAATAAATGACCGGGATATTGTTTTACCGGATATTTCAATATCCCGTAAACTGATTGCTTTAAATGAGGTAAAGATAAAAGCCCGACCCCAATCAGATAATGATCGCCAAAGATATTTATGGTGGTTTATGAATGAATTTTTAGGAACCTCATACCTGGCGCAACAATGCAAAATATTAAACCCCGAAGTAATCCATCTGGATTATGATGAAGCAGCTTCTACTCTTACTGCCTCATCAGATGATTTTATAGTGATTGAAAACCAGGCTCTGGGATACAAAATAAAATATTTGCTTACCAACTTTATCCAGGAAGGCAAGCAAATGAGTATCCAAAACTTTATCCAGGAAGGAAAGCAAATGGGTATACAAAAAGTACACTATGAAGGTTCAGCATTGTTCGAAAATCTTAAGGGGACAGCCACTCAGCAGGAGCGATGGCAAAAGGAACGCAAGGAGGTATATGAGGGTTCGGTGATGCATTTTTTGCGCTCGTTGCCTGCCGACCGGTTGGAGGAAGAGGGTTTCAGGGTATTCCAATATCCAAAATATAGTAATCCCCGACGGGAACCTGACAGTTTGATCAATACCAAAATTAAGCTTTATAAAAGTTTAACGGGTAAAAATGACAGATACCGCGATTCATTGGCTTTTTGGGAAAAAGAAGCCGGGTTGCCAAAAACGCTTCAAACCCTGATGCAGTTTCCCTTAAAACGGGACGATATCGCCATGATTACAGATCAAAAAGGAATATTTGCCCTTGGGTGCGATTATGATGCGCTTCTCGTAACTTATAGTAAAAAGCATCGTTTTGCTGCCAAAGCCAGGCTTGATAATTCAGAAAGCACTGTAGTAAACTTTAATGATCCTTATGTTTTATTTGATAGAAATGGTGGAATGATTGACCCTGGAGGCATAGGCATATCATTTACCGGGGCGTGGGGTAAGGACAGGTTGGGTGAGCTTTTACCGGTAGATTATGAGCCACAGCAAAACATAAATAATAATGATGGTAATACGGTGACACCAAATAATGATGATCAGCTATCATCTACACAGTTAAATGAGTTGAGGGCCGGGTTATTAAAATGGAAAACGGTATCTGACAGTGTTAGCGATGCATGCGGAGCAGAAAAAATATATATGCAATTCGACAAGCCGTATTACGCCGTTGGCGATACCATATGGTTTAAAACATACTTGCTTAACGAAGCTTTAACAGGCACAGACAAAAGCGGGTTTATGTATGTAGATATAGCTAATGATAGTAATAAGGTTGTAAAACAATACAAATTCCCTGTACAGGATGGCTTAAGCTGGGGCAGCATCAATTTGGATGAAAAAGAATTTAAAACAAGTACTTATACGCTCCGCGCCTACACCAACTGGATGCGTAATTTTGGTGACAAACAGTTTTTTTATAAACGGTTTTATGTAAGCAGCGCCAATGAAAATAACTGGCTGATAAATAAGCAGGAAAGTGTATCACTTGTAAATGGTGCTAATTCAGTAGATGCAAAGCTGCGGTTTAGTAATATGAACCAGAAGCCATTTATGATCCAATCTCTTGACCTGCAGGTAATGGCTGGCGAACGGCATTTATATAAGCAGAGATTGCAGACCGACTTAAATGGAGCGATAGACGTAAACTTTACAATCCCTCAAAAAGCAACAAACCTGGCCATAATTGCTGAAAGTGAAAATAAAGACAATAAAGCATTTATTCCGATTATTTTAAACAAACCAGAAAATACAGATGTGCAGTTTTTACCCGAAGGCGGTAACCTGGTTGCAGGTTTGCCAGCGCACATTGGCTTTAAGGCCATTGGTGAAGATGGGAAAGGGGTAAATGTATCAGGTATAATTATAGATCACGACCAAAAACACGTGGCCGGATTCAACTCATTGCATAATGGCATAGGCAGTTTTGACCTTGACATAAAAGCTGGGGAACAATACACCGCCAAAGTGACTTTGCCGGGCGGAACAACAAAACAATATCCATTACCGGTGATAAAAAGCTCCGGGACTACTTTACAGGTAAAGGATCTTTCTGGAAGTGACTCCTTAGCAGTTTCTGTTGCCGCAACTAAAGACATCGAGCAATCGGGTGATAGTTATTTTTTAATTGGCAAGGGCCGGGGGATTGTTTGTTATGCAGCTATAATAAGTTTTAAAAAGGAAAGCAATGTTAAAAGGAACATAGCAAAAAGCCTGTTTCCAACCGGAATAACACATTTTACTTTAATGACCACTAAATATCAGCCCTTAAATGAGCGGCTGGTATTTATTAACCATCATGATAACCTGGACATTAATTTTAGTACGAATAAATCAAATTACGGTTCCAGGGATAGCGTCGCTTTAAAAATAAAAGTAACGGATAATACAGGTAAACCCATTGAAGGTAATTTTTCACTTGCGGTTACAGACGATGCACAGTTAAAAACGGATAGCTTAAATAATGAAAATATAATTAGCCGTTTATTGCTGACAGCTGATTTAAAAGGATCTGTTGAGGAACCAGGTTATTATCTTTCTTCAACAACTGTTAAAGCACAGCAGGCGCTCGATAATCTTTTGCTAACGCAAGGATGGGTAGGCTATGATTGGTTGCAAGTATTTAACCCGCCTGCCATTACTTACCTTCCTGAGCATGAATTTGCTGTTAAGGGTAATGTTTTAAATGCTTTTAATAAACCGGTTAAGGGGACAGATGTGCTTTTGTTCTCTAAATCGCCATCTATACTGATGGATACTGTTACTGATAAGGAAGGTAAGTTTATTTTTAGCCATTTCCCGGTAATTGATACACCTGTATTTATACTCAAAGCAGTAAACAAACACGGAAAAAGCTTTAACGTAGGTATTAATGTGGACGAAGCAAAACCACCAGTTTTTGCGGCTCCAAATATACCCGCGATAACGCCGTGGTACGTAAACAGCGATACCACCTTGCTCAATTTTACAAAAAGTAACGCACTGGCAAAACAACAGCGGTACTTCCCGAAAGGGCTTATACTGAAAGAAGTAAGAATATCGGCTAAAAAAATTGTAAAAGGCTCGCAAAACCTAAACGGGCCCGGCAACGCCGATTTGGTTTTGGATGAAAAGGACATGGAAAAGGCCGGTAAAAAAACATGGCTGGATTTGCTTTATGAAAAAATTCCGGGGTTTAGGGAAGGGACTATCAATCTTGTTACTCATAAATCGGTTCCCGTCAGTAAGGGGTCATTCATGGTAAGGGATGCTATTACCAATATACCAATAGATTGGTATTTTGTTAAAGACAAATGGGTTACTACTATTGTAGACGGCGTTGAAATAGATTCAATAATCACCGCACCTTTTCCACCGACATTAAGGGATTTGAGAACTTTCTTCCAGTCGCACAATGCTGAAGATATAAAGGGCATAGAATTAAACTTTTCTTTAAAGTATTCTGATAGCTATATTAACAGATTTATTCCTCCCGAAAAATATAACCCTGGTTGGCGGGACTACGTATTTATAGAAATCACCACACGCTCGGGGCATGGCCCATTTTTAGATAATACGCCTGGTATGTATTTATTTAAACCTCAGCCAATAAGCTGGCCCAAGCAATTTTATAAACCAAAGTATGGCGTTACCGATAAAAATCAATTATCAGACCTTCGTTCAACCATCCATTGGGAGCCAAACATAACTACCAATGCCAATGGAGAAGCCAGGCTGTCATTTTATACAGCGGATAAACCTTCAATATATACATTAACTATTGAAGGATGTGATATGAGTGGTGCCCTTGGCTCAAAAACGGGTAAAATTATAATTGATAATAAACACAGCGGTAAATAGTTAAATGGGGCAAGCCATTGATTTTGTAATAGTTGCCCCTTTATCGTCTCAAGTTATTTCTGCGCCGGCTCGTAATGCAACACAACAATCCCACAGCTAAAGGGCAATACTTTTATAAGCTTTAAATTTAACTTTTGCTCTATGTCTTTAAATATGCTCATGCCGTAGCCGATGACTGTGGGATTGATAAAAAGATGATATTCATCAATCAGGTTATGCTTTATAAGGCTGGATGCAAAACCGGCCCCGCCATAGGTAATGATATCTTTTCCCTCCTGATTTTTCAGGTTGTTTATTTCTTCGGTAATATCGCCTTTAGCCAATACGGTGTTGCTCCAAATTGATTTTTCAATTGTTTTTGTAAAAACCACTTTAGCAGTATCGCACATCTTTTTGCCAAAAGCTTGTTGAGGATCACTTGGGTTGGCTGCCACCAATTCCCAGTGCGGGATAAAACCGGCAGGCATGTGGCGCCTAAAAGTATACAGTCAATTGAATCGGTTAAATTATTCACATAATTTTTGATTCCCTCATCCCAACCCCAGGTCATCCAATCCATTTCGCCATTTGGCCCTGCAACAAATCCATCTACGGATAATTGCATTTGTAATTTTACTTTTCTCATTTTTACTGTTATTTAAAGACTAATATTTTTTGTGATTCTTTATACAAATGTATTGTAAGTAAAGAAGCCCGGCAGGGTGAGAATATGACTTTAAAAAGGGGAAATAGAGACAATGGAGAATAAGAGAACAATTAATTATAAACAAACAACGCCTGCGGGTATTCGCAGGCGTTGTTACTCCAATACATAATAAGCTGTTTTTAGAGTTTACTTCAAAGCATAGTGGCAGGCTTTAAAGTCATTTCATATATGATAAGGTTTAGGCCGCAGGGGCTAAAAAGCCACCTGCTTTCTGATATAAAACTAATACTTAATAGTAATAATGCTATACCGTGTTTTCACCCTTTCTGCACCGTGTTTTCACGTGGCATTTTTACGTAGTTTTACGCAAAAATTAATTTAAACCATTTTATTATTTCTTAATGATTAAATATTGTGTATTAGTTATCTGCATAACAAAGCGAAAAAGCAGACTGTACCGGGATGCAAAATCTTTTTAAAAACAAAACCCCGTTATGCTTTAACATAACGGGGTTCAAAATATGTAAACAGGTTAATTATTTCTGCTCTTCTTCTTCAGGCTTTTTGTTTTCACCTTTATTTTGTCCGGCTATTTTTATTTCACCTGCTTCTTTATCAAAATCAATTTCCATAACATCACCTTCGCTCAATTCACCTTTTAATATTTCTTCGGCAATTGGATCTTCCAGGTATTTCTGGATGGCGCGTTTTAACGGACGTGCACCAAATTGCGAATCGTAGCCTTTGTCAGCAATAAACTCTTTAGCTGCCAGAGTAAGCTCAATTTTATAACCTAACTGGTGAACCCTGCCAAACAAGTAAGCCAACTCAATATCAATGATCTTGAATATTTCGTCTTTGCCTAACGAGTTAAATACAATTACATCATCAATACGGTTCAAAAATTCAGGTGCGAAGGCACGTTTAAGCGCATTTTCAATTACCCCTCTTGAATGTGAATCGGCCTGTGTTGTTTTGGCAGCAGTTGTAAAGCCAACTCCCTGGCCAAAATCTTTTAACTGGCGCGCGCCAATGTTCGAGGTCATGATGATGATCGTATTCCTGAAGTCAACCTTACGACCCAATGAATCGGTTAGCTGACCTTCATCCAATACCTGTAACAATATGTTGAATACATCCGGATGCGCTTTTTCAATTTCATCCAGCAAGATAACAGCATAAGGTTTACGGCGTACTTTTTCGGTTAACTGTCCACCTTCTTCGTAGCCTACATAGCCCGGAGGCGCACCAACCAAACGTGATACGGCGAATTTTTCCATGTATTCGCTCATGTCAATCTGTATCAGGGCATCCTCAGTATCAAACATAAAACGGGCAAGCTCCTTAGCAAGCTCAGTTTTACCAACACCTGTAGGACCCAGGAATATGAACGAGCCGATAGGTTTTTTAGGGTCCTTTAATCCGGCGCGTGTGCGTTGTATGGCACGGGTTAATTTTTTAATCGCATCATCCTGGCCTATAATTTTACTGCCAACTGTGGTAGCCATATTCAATAGCTTCAAGCTATCGGCCTGACCCACACGCTGAACAGGGATACCTGTCATCATAGAAACTACTTCGGCAACGTTATCTTCCGATACGGTATAGCGTTTTGATTTTGTTTCGGTTTCCCAAACTGCCTTTGCCTGCTCAAGCTCTTCCAGCAAATGTTTTTCGGTATCACGCAGCTTGGCAGCTTCTTCATATTTCTGGCTGCGAACTACCTTGTTTTTCTCAATCTTTATCTGCTCGATCTTTTGCTCAATATCCAGTATATTTTGTGGTACGTGAATATTGGTTAAGTGAACACGTGAGCCCGACTCGTCCAAAGCATCAATAGCCTTATCCGGTAAAAAGCGATCAGTAATATACCGGGTAGTTAAAGTAACACAGGCGTTAATAGCCTCGGGTGTATAAGTAACGCCATGATGCTCTTCGTATTTCTCTTTTATCCGGTTCAGTATTTCGATGGTTTCATCAGGTGTAGCCGGTTCAACCATTACTTTTTGAAAACGACGGTCTAAAGCGCCATCCTTTTCAATATACTGCCGGTACTCATCTAAAGTTGTTGCGCCAATGCATTGTATCTCGCCGCGTGCCAAAGCAGGTTTAAACATATTCGATGCATCAAGTGAACCTGATGCGCCGCCTGCCCCAACTATAGTATGAATTTCGTCAATAAATAAAATAACATCCGGCGATTTTTCCAGCTCGTTCATTACGGCTTTCATGCGTTCCTCAAACTGGCCGCGATATTTTGTACCGGCAACAAGCGAAGCCAGATCAAGCGTAACCACCCGTTTATTAAATAATACACGGGATACTTTGCGCTGTACTATACGTAATGCAAGGCCCTCGGCGATGGCAGATTTACCAACACCCGGTTCACCAATTAATATGGGATTATTCTTTTTACGACGGGAAAGGATCTGCGATACCCTTTCAATTTCTTTTTCGCGGCCAACAATCGGGTCAAGCCTGCCATCTTCGGCTGCTTTGGTTAAATCGCGGCCAAAATTGTCCAAAACTGGTGTTTTTGACTTAATGTCAGATACTTTTTTTGGCTGGCTGAATGATTCTTCTTCTTTAAAGTCATCATCGCCGCCGGTTGGCGATCCGGGCATTTCGTCGGTCACATTATTTTTATGCGATTCAACTTCACCCTTAAAAATCTCGTAATTTACGTTAAACTGCATCAGGATCTGCGATGCAATGTTATCCTCATCACGCAGTATCGAGAGCAGTAAATGCTCCGTACCGATCACATCACTTTTAAAAATTTTTGCTTCCAGGTAAGTTATCTTCAATACCTTCTCGGCCTGTTTGGTTAACGGAATGCTGCCAATATGTACGTTTGTGCCAATAGTGCCTTTTACAGCATCCTCAACAGAGCGCCTTAATTTAACAGTATCTACAGTTAATTCCTTTAATAATTTAATTGCAACGCCATCCCCATCTCTAATCAAACCCAACAAAAGGTGCTCCGTGCCTATATAGTCATGCCCGAGGCGCAGGGCCTCCTCTCTGCTATATTGAATAACATCCTTAACCCGCGGCGAAAATTTAGCTTCCATATATATCCTTCCAATTATGAACGTCCTAATGTATTAATTTGTTTCAATAATAAGGCCGTGTTGTTTTACACATATCAACAATATTATTGCCAAGTTTTTAACTTACCTGTAAAGCAGACATTGAGATGATATGCGATAGGATAAACTTAAACTTTGTTTAGCAATTTTATAAATAAAACCCGCAATTGCAATGAGTTTCTATAAAAAAATCATTGATTTATAAATATTTGATATAATTATGATTAAATTGTTTAATGCCGGTACGTATCTGTTATCATTAACGTAACAATGGCAGACAAATTATTTAATGATATGACATTACGGCATTATCAGTTTGCAGTGGGCAGTTAAAAGTTTGCAGTTGGAAACGCATGGTTAAATGTAAACTGCATGCTGCCCACTGATAACTGCAAACTGTTTTATCTACTTAATCAACAATTCCCTAATTTAGCCCTTCAATCTGAAATTAACAGACTATCCAAAATTCACTAATTCAACAATTCACCAATTATACAAATGGCAGACGAGAAGATTATTTTTTCAATGGCCGGGGTTAGTAAGGTCTACCCTCCGCAAAAAACAGTTTTAAAGAATATTTATTTATCCTTTTTTTATGGAGCCAAAATCGGTGTTATCGGTTTAAACGGTTCCGGTAAGTCATCCTTATTAAAAATTATTGCAGGGATAGATAAAACAAATATTGGCGAGGTAGTTTTTTCGCCGGGATATACCGTAGGCTATCTGAGCCAGGAGCCTGAGCTTGATCCGGATAAAACAGTTAAGGAAATTGTTGAGGAAGGCGTAGCCGAAACAACGGCCTTATTAAAGGAATATGAAGAAATTAACGAAAAGTTTGGCCTTGAAGAGTACTATGGCGATCCCGATAAAATGGATAAGCTGATGGCGCGCCAGGGCGAACTGCAGGATAAAATCGATGCAGTAAATGCCTGGGAGCTTGACGTTAAGCTGGAACGCGCGATGGATGCATTGCGCTGCCCTGATCCGGATACTAAAATTTCTGTTCTTTCGGGCGGTGAGCGTCGCCGTGTGGCTTTATGCCGCTTATTATTGCAGGAACCGGATGTTTTACTGCTGGATGAGCCTACAAATCACCTGGATGCCGAATCGATAGACTGGCTGGAACAATATTTAAAACAATATAAAGGCACCGTAATAGCCGTAACGCACGACCGTTACTTTTTGGATAACGTTGCCGGATGGATCCTGGAGCTTGACAGGGGTGAAGGCATCCCATGGAAAGGAAATTATTCATCATGGCTGGATCAAAAAGCAAAGCGCCTTGCCCAGGAAGATAAAACCGAAAGCAAGCGCCAGAAAACTTTGGAGCGCGAGCTGGAATGGGTGCGGATGGGGCCGAAGGGACGCCATGCCAAATCAAAGGCGCGTTTATCTAACTATGATAAATTAGCATCAGAAGAAACGAAGGACAGGGAAGAAAAACTAGAGCTGTTTATTCCTCCGGGTCCACGCTTGGGGAATATTGTGATTGAGGCAAATGGTGTAAGTAAATCATACGGCGATAAGCTGTTGTTTGATAACCTGAGCTTTTCATTACCACCGGCTGGTATAGTGGGAATTATTGGCCCTAATGGTGCGGGTAAAACCACATTGTTCCGTTTAATTACCGGCCAGGATCAGCCTGATGCTGGTACTTTCCGCGTTGGCGAAACGGTAGCTTTGGGCTATGTCGACCAGTTGCATGATGACCTCGACCCGAATAAATCTGTTTGGGAAAACATAACCAACGGACAGGAAACCATACTGGTAGGCAACAGACCCATCAACTCAAGAGCATACGTATCCAGGTTCAATTTTAACGGTGCTGATCAGCAAAAAAAGGTTGGCATTTTATCAGGTGGTGAGCGTAACCGGGTGCATTTATCCATTACACTTAAAAAAGGCTCGAATGTGTTATTGCTGGATGAGCCAACCAATGATATTGACGTAAATACACTGCGTGCACTGGAAGAAGCTTTGGAAAACTTTGGTGGCTGTGCAGTAGTGATCAGTCACGATCGCTGGTTTTTAGACAGGATCTGTACCCACATCCTGGCCTTTGAAGGGAATTCGCAGGTTTACTTTTTTGAAGGGAACTACTCGGATTACGAAGAGAACCGCAAAAAACGACTGGGTGATATTGCACCGAAAAGAATTAAGTTTAAGAAATTGACAGTATAACAAATATTAAGATTTATGAAGTTTTTAAAACTTCGTAAATCTCCTGAAGTACTGGAATTGCATTATATAAGAAATGCCATCCAAATTAATGGGTGGCATTTCTTATTATGTAGCATTAGTTATCCGTATTAGATTTGACAACTTTTTTAAAAGTTGTCAAATCTTCATCCCAACCTACCAAACCTTTACCCGTTCGGCATCCGGACGATACATTTTATCGCCTGGCTGAATATTAAATGCTTTGTACCAGGCCGGTGTATTTGATACCGGGCCATTAACGCGGTACATCTCCGGCGAATGCGGGTCAACGCTTATGCGCATCCGCATGGTTTCGTCACTGTTTTTTAAGCGCCAAACCTGGGCAAAGGATAAGAAAAATCGTTGATCGGGTGTAAAGCCGTCAATTTTGGTATCGCTTTTTCCTTCGGGTGTGCTTTTAAATGCCTGGTAAGCTATGGCAAGGCCGCCATTGTCGGCCAGGTTTTCGCCCTGGGTAAGGCTGCCGTTTACATGCAGATCGTTCAGCACAGTAAACTGGTTATACTGGTTGATCATTACCTGCACCCGTGTTTTAAATTTATCGGCATCAGTTGTGATCCACCAATCCTTAAGGTTACCATCTTTATCATATTGCCTGCCCTGGTCATCAAAACCGTGGGTCATTTCGTGGCCAATTACAGCGCCTATTGCACCGTAATTAATAGCATCATCAGCATCCTTATCAAAAAACGGAAACTGTAAAATGCCTGCCGGGAATACCACTTCGTTAAATGCAGGGTTATAATAGGCATTTACAGTAGGCGGCGTCATTCCCCATTCGGTTTTATCAACAGGCTTGCCTTCTTTTTTTATCATTTCCTTATAGTTGTGCCTGGCTATGGATTGCAGGTTGGCATAGTAAGCATCTTTGCTGATCTCTACATCATCGTACTTTTTCCATTTATCAGGGTAGCCTATCTTTTTGGTAAACGCAGCAAGCTTTTCAAGCGCGCGTTTTTTGGTTTCAGGGCTCATCCAATCCAGTTTTTCTATTCTGTCTTTATAGGCGCTTTGCAGGTTATTCACCAATTCAAGCATTCGCTTTTTAGCTTCGGGGGTAAAATATTTTTCAACATATAGTTGTCCCAAAAGCTCTCCAAGGCCGCCGTCTACAGCATTAACTGCCAGTTTCCAGCGGTCTTTTTGTTGCTTTTGGCCGCTAAGCAGTTTGTTATAAAAATTGAAATTGGCGTCCCTGAAATCTTTGCTTAATGAGGATGAAGCATCGCTAAGCGCACCGAATGTTACTTTATCTTTCCAAACATCTATTGGCTGCGTTTTTAAAAGCCCATCGAGCGCTTTGAAATATGCAGGCTGGCCAACCAAAATAGTATCTGTTTTTAGCTCCATGCGTTTAAAGGCATCGGCAAGGTCAATATCAGGCACCTGTTTCTGGAAATCGGCAACAGCAAATTTGTTGTAATTTTTTACCGGATCGCGCAGTTCGGTAGGGGTTAAGTGCGATTGTGCGATGGCTGTTTCCAGCTTTAAAATCCCGGCTGCTTTTTTTGACGCGGTAGCCGTATCAACACCGGTAAGCGTAAATAATTTGGCAATATATTTAACATATTCGGCACGGATCTTTTTAGATGCTGAATCTGTTTTAAAATAATAATCCCTGTTTGGCAGGTTTAAACCTACCTGGTCAAAATGTGCTGCATTTTTGGTGCTGATCTTATCGTCGGGCGAAATATAAAAACCTAGCAAAAAACCATCTCCATCTTTATATAAATCTGCCGAAAGGCTCATTAATTCCTTATAGTTTTTTACAGCATTAATTTTTGCCAGTAACGGCTTAACAGGCTCATAACCTAATTTATCCATAGCTGCTGTATCGATGCCGCTTTTATACATATCGCCAACTTTTTGCTCAACACTGCCGGCGGTATTGTCCTTAGACGACACATCTTCTAAAATTTTATGAAGATCTTTTACATTATCATCATCCAGCGTATAGAATGAACCCCAGCCGGTTTGTGATGGCGGGATTTTGGTGTCTTTCATCCATTTGCCGTTGGCATATAAAAAAAAGTTATCGCCAGGTTTAACGGTAGTATCCATACCGGCTTTATCAAAAAACACGGTACGCTTTGGCACATCTTCTGATGCGTCTTTTGATTTATTGGTGCAGCTGCTGACCAATAAAACAGGCAAGGCAGCCCACATAAGGTTTGTTAATTTCATTTGATTTATAATTTTTACTCAATAGTTTAATTTTAAGAATTACCATTAGTGAAAAATGATAATTTCATAAATATATGTGATTTTGTTTATAAAAAATAAGCGTGTTTGAAAATTGTGACAATAGTTTTTGCATTATTTGCAATTTTGTTTAGCAAGTAACACGTTTGGCGATTGAAAATAATATACCTGCAGCTCGTGCTAAAAGCTATGAATTTATATGAAAATTTTAACCCAATCCAACTCAATCAACCACGCCAACTTACTCAACTAATTCCTCCAACCTGTTAATATTCAGCAAAATGTTAACAAATAAATCACATAGTATTCACGTTTATATGAAAGCTTATCGCTTATTTTTATAGACCGTAAAAAGGTCAGCTAAAATTTAACCTTAAAATAAATTTATGACCTGGAGAAAATTTAGCGGCGAAATCATTCAATCGCCCATTATTGAAGAAGTAGAAAGAGCCATTGAGCGGGAAACCAACCTTGGCAACAAGCTAAAAGTTTGTATCGGCACCGATTCGCAGGTAAAAGGCAGCGTAACTGATTTTGCAACCGTTATTGTTTTTTTACGTGAGCAGCGTGGTGGTTTTATGTTTATTCACCAGGAACGTACCTCGCAAAAAATGAGCATTAAGGAACGTATGCTTACCGAAGTGCAAAAATCAATTGACATTTCGTACAAGCTTTGCGACCTGCTTGACCTGTATGATGTTGACCTGGAAGTACACGCCGACATTAATACAAACCCAATGTTTAAATCGAACCAGGCCTTGCACGAGGCTATGGGTTATATTTTAAGTATGGGCTTTGTATTTAAAGCCAAGCCCGAAGCTTTTGCAAGCTCATGCTGTGCTAATAAAATGGTACAATAAAAACTATTAAAATAAAGGTGGTGTATCTATATTTGATATTTATATATCAAACCAGATTATGTCGCCATTAATTGAAATAAACGACTCCGCGTTAACCAACCCTAATTCTATTATAATTGATGCCCGTGGTGGCGCTGACTCTTATCAGCGTTACCTTGCAGGGCATTTACCCAATGCCATATATGCCGATTTGGATAAGCACCTTGCTGCAAAAGTTACGGATGCTTCATTAGGTGGCCGACATCCATTGCCTGCTATTAAAACGTTCGGCACTTTGTTGGGCGATTGGGGCATTTCTCCGGAAAGCCATGTGATTATTTATGATGATAAATCGGCTGCAAACAGCGCTGCCCGTTTATGGTGGATGTTGGGCGCTATTGGCCATACCGACGTCCAGGTTTTAAACGGTGGGTTACAGGCTGCGATAAAAGCAGGTGTAACGTTAAGTACAGAACCCTTTATTCCCGCAGCTAAAGATCCTTACCCGGTTACGGATAACTACAAAGGAATAGTATCCATTGAGGAAACAGGTAAAGCTGCGCTAACCAGTGATAGTTTAGTGATCGATGTGCGCGAAACGCCGCGATACCTTGGGCAAACAGAACCGATAGATTTAATTGCCGGCCATATACCAGGCGCTATTACTTTACCTTATATGCTGAACCTTGATGCTGAAGGCAAATATTTATCGCCCGAAGCTTTGCGTAAAGCTTATGACGCTGCAATAGGGGGTGTGCCCCATGACCGCGTTATTGTACATTGTGGTTCGGGCGTTACGGCATGCCACACACTTTTAGGTTTGGATTATGCAGGCATTAAAGGCGCAAAATTATATGTTGGCTCGTGGAGCGAGTGGTCAAGAAGAGACTTACCGATGGCTACAAGCGAACGTTATTAGCATTCGATGGAAATAATAACTGTAAGAACTGCTGTACCGGCTGATTTGGATATATTGCTTGGTTTTGAACAAGGCATTATTGCTGCCGAACGTCCTTTTGATCCCACTTTAAAGGAAGGGCATATCAATTATTATGATATAGCAGAAATGATAAAAGCATCACACATCGAAGTAGTTGTTGCTGAATTTGGCAATGAAATAATTGGGGGTGGATATGCCCGTATCGAACCCTCAAAAACATATTTAAAACACCGGGAGCATGCCTTCCTGGGGTTTATGTATGTAAAGCCGGAGCATCGCGGGAGAGGCGTAAACAGCATGGTTATTGAGGCGCTTAAGCAATGGGCCGTAACGCAAGGTATAACAGAGTTTCGGCTACAGGTTTATAACGATAATTTGCCGGCCATTAAAGCTTATGAAAAAGTTGGCTTTACGGGCTATTTATTAGAAATGAGAATGGGCTTGACCGATATTGACTCTGAAAAGTTTTGATCAAACTTTAATACTAACGAGCCGTTAACCAATAGTGAAAACATATTTATTAAAAACCGAACAGGCAATACCTATCAGCCTTGAACAAGCCTGGGATTTTTTCTCATCCCCATTAAACCTTGCGAAGATCACACCTAAAGAGGTGAGTTTTAAAGTAACTTCCGATTACAATACTGATACCACAATATACGCAGGGATGATCATCACGTATAAAGTTTCTCCGATTTTTGGCATTAAAATGAATTGGATGACAGAAATAACCCACGTAAAAGAAGGTGAATATTTTGTGGATGAGCAGCGATTTGGCCCTTAAGCCCTATGGCATCATGAGCATCATTTTAAAGCTATTAAAGGCGGTGTGCTGATGAATGATATTTTAAATTACGCCATTCCTTACGGGATAATAGGCCGCATGAGTAATACGCTTTTGGTTGGCAATCAAATTAAAAAGATATTCAGCTACCGCGAGAAGGCTATCAGGGAAATGTTTGGGGAATTGGTTAAGTAGTTGATTGGGTTGATTAAGTGAGTGGTTGATTAAGTTGAAAATGTTGTAAGAGTTGTAATTGTTACAAAAGATGATAGTTCACCCCTTACAACCCCTACAACGCTTACAACATTTGCAACCTCTTACAACCTACCTATAATCAAGCCTGTATATAAATGCCAGTGAGAAAGTTGTACCAACACCTGTATTACGACCGGTTAAAAACTGACCTGCAGAAGCAAACAAAGAAATTTCCCTGGTAAATGAATGGCCATAGCTTAATGAAGCCTGTAAAAACGAAAAATATTTATCGGTTTCGGGGATAACTGAGAATTTTTTGTCATCACTGAATGAGTTTATACCGCTTACACCTACTGATACCTGGTTCATAAAATCCTCGTCGAGCGTTAAGCCAAAGGTGCCATTATACCTGTTTTGCCATGGTCCGTTAGTGCCAAAATATTGGCGGGCTCCATCAGATACGTTAAAATAAGTACTAAGTTCGCCTAAATGACCAGTGCCCGAAAAAGCAAGCTTTAGTTCAGCGCCTTCTTCGCCATAACCTAAGCTTGGGTTGTTGGTATATAAAGGTGTAATTGCAGTTCCCTGGATAGAAAAATAATAAACAAAATCGATATTAGCCAGGTAATATCTTAAACCGGTTTCCAGGTCGGCAAGGCCTGAAGAGGTTGTGGCAGGAGTTCCGTCCTGGGTATATTTATTTATTACATAAGGCAGGGATGCCACAACAGCAAAGCGCCTGCTGATTCCATATTCCGAATACAGGGTTATACCTACCGAGCTGAACTTTCCGTTATCGGGAAAACGTTTTTTTACGCCTGTACTGTCCCACTGTGAATTGGCGAAAAAATAACTTACAGATGGCGATATCAATAACCTGCCCGGGCGTACCGGAAATCCGCCATCAGCATAGCTTGAGCTTTGCGTGGCTAAAAAAAGTATTAAAGTAACAGATAACGTTTTTGTAAAAGTTTTTAATAGGCTCATGGTTAATATTTTATTTTAAAATAGTGCAAATTGATCACGCATCCATCTGCCCTCATATACTTCATATTTTTTACCGATCTCATGTCCCAGATCCCTGAATACAATCAGGTGTTTTTGTGACCGGATACCGTTATAAAGCGTATATACATTATTTGGCGGTGCAATGTTATCAACCAAACCTAAACCAACCAATGTTGGGCATTCAAGATCGGTTGCAAAGTTTTTTGCATCAAAATAATCAAGGTTGTTTAACACTTTGTCAAACGTTAATCCAGGCCGTGTATCAACATATTTCCTGATGTCGATAAAGGGCCAGTCAACCTCGTTCACCAAATTGCGTACATCACTAAGTATAGGATTCGCAGCTGAACAGAAGCTTATACGTTTATCTATGCTGGAAGTTGCAACGGCAAGGAATCCGCCTAAGCTACCGCCTGCCGCAATAATATTGTCATGCCTTAATTCGGGGCGCGAGTAAATAAAGTCAACTGCGCGCACGCAATCCATTATAGCGCCCCTTAAAACATATTTCTTTTTGTCTTCAATATTCAGTACGATATAGCTTTCTCTTCTAACATCAATAACATCCCGGCTGTTACCCTGGCCCCTGATATTTAGTGAGAGGATGGCTATATCAGGATCGGTGCCATAAAGCGGTTTAAGGTTAACCTGGTAACCGGGCAAGCCGAGCAATACTACAAACTTTTTATTTTTATTTTTGCTTACAGGTTCAGTAAGCCAGGCGCGGATGGTTAAACTATCCAGCGATTTCATTTCTATTAAAAATACCTTGCGGCCATCCCTGTTAGAGTCGGGCACTTCAGTCATTTTAAATTCCGGTTTTATTGCTTCCAATTCCTGTTTGGTATTGTGCCAAAAGGCTTCAAAATCGGCAGGTTTGCTATGTGCCGAGCTGATCTCATCGGGCCTTATGCCGAAAGCTTTACGGGTTGTATCATCATAATCAGATACATTGATCATGAAGTTTATTTTATAAAAGCCAGGTTTTAAACCAGGTACTTCAATATTATACGTGGCAGATCCGCCACGACCGAGCTTTACATGTATGGAGTCTCTCTTGATTCTTTGATTAGCCTCAGTGGTTACCACATAGGTTATTCTACCAACCTGGGGGGTTTTATAAGTACTGCTTACATCATAGGTGAAAGAGGCGCTTGAATTAAAAATACCATCTTTACTATGCGGTGTTATAACTGTAGTTACAGCCTCTGTGCTTTGCCCCAGCGTTTGCTTAATGCCTGCTATAGTTAGCAGCAAACAAGCTATGGTTAAAAATTTATTTGAAAATCTTATCATCATATTAACTGATATGTTAAGCCGGTTAAGGTTGCTGTTGCCTGTTTAAATCAAAATGTAGGCTATTAACCCTTAAACATGACCATTACCGTGCCGGATTTATGCTAATTGTTAATCTTGTTTACGAATATACTTACCTACGGTTCCTTTTGCGTTAAAAACATTTTAGTTTTTGGTTGCATCATTTATATTGTTTTACATAACGGGCAAAAAATTCAACAATTATTTATGTTGTTAAAGCTGTGCCATATTATGGTATTCTGAATTTTTCTCTCAGCCAAAGGTTTTGAAACATAAAATAATTAAAGTCTACTTCGTGCGTGGAGTTTGGCACGCACACAAATTCTTTATTAGTGCTGCTGATATGATTGAACAGCGCCATACTACAGCGTGGCGGGCAAAACTGATCGAGCAGGCCAATACCCATCAGCACCGGGCATTTAACCATCGGCGCAAAATTTTGCGGATCAAAATAATCAAAGGTGCTAAAAAATTTATCCCAGGTAAAACCAACATGCACACTATTATACCTGCGGAATACTTTGAATGGAAAAACCTGTGTTGTATAAGATTCCGAAACCAGGTAATCATCATGAATATCGGCATATAAAGGCACTTGCATCGTTAATACTTTTGCCCTTTTATCAAGCGCAGCAGTAATTAATGCGAGCGAGCCGCCCTGGCTGCCGCCTTCAACAAAGATTTTGGAGGTATCTATTCCTAAGTTTGAATGCGAACATATAAAATCCAAACCGCGCAGGCAATCCATATATACACCGCGGTAAATGTATTTTTCTTTATTTTCAATATTAAGAAGGCAATAATTATCGGTACCAACGCCTATAACATCTTTGCTGTTGCCGTTCCCCCTTACGTTTAAATCAAAGGCAATAAAATCATCGTTATCCATATTGGGCTTAAGCGTAACCACGTAACCTGGTACCCGGTAATGAACGGGGAACTTTTTCCCATCCCGCGGTATCACCAGCCATCCACGGATCACCAGATCGCCATAGGAATGCATTTCAACCGAATAAACTTTCTTCTCATCTGTCGACAGATCCTTTCGTTCAAGAACCCGGTATTTTGGAATAACCTTTTCCAGCTCTTCATGTGTTTTTTTCCAGAATGCGTCAAAGTCAGCCGGTTTATGCAGCTGTGATTGTATTTTTTCAGGATCTATACCAAATACCTTTCTAACTGTATCATCATACTCAGGTAAATGAACCATAAAGTTTATACGATAAAAGCCTGTAGTTTTCGGCGGTATTTTTATAAGCATCTGTTGCGAACCATTGCCCCTTATAACAAAACGTATAGAGTCGATAGCGACTTTTACACCCATATCCGTTGTAATCAGATATGAAATTTTACCATTTTGCTGTTCGCTGGTATTATTTTTAACATCTAATTTATACCGTACTTCTTCGGCGCTTTTAAAAATGGCATTTTTGCTGAAAGGAGTAGGTTTTAAAATAACATCCCCGGTTTCTTCTGTTTCTTCCACCTGCTGAAATGCACTTGCCTTTAATGCAGCTGCAAATAACAAAATGATAGTAAAGAAGATAAAGCAGACTCTTTTCATACCTATAATTTTATAACTGCTAAAAGTGAACCCCCATAACCAACACCTGTATTTAAGCCATAAGGCACATAGAACCCGCCTATAAACATAGAGAACCTGCGTGTAAATGTATGCCCATAATTTAACTGCGGTTTAAAAAAGGCATAGTCCCTTTCGGCAAAAAAGTTTGGATTAAAAGCCTTATCCGAACTAAACGAGCGGAAAAGGACGAGATCGAGACTTATTTGATTATGCCTGGTTACCGGGTAGCCAATTGTCCCGGTAAAGCTTACCTGGTCCGGCCCTTGCGAATTGAAATACCTGCGATAAGCAATCTCTGTATTAAAATAGCCTTTATCGAAAATTGATTTGGGCAAAATGCCGCAATACATTAATTTAACCTCGCTGCCATAATCGCCTAATCCCAAAGCCGAATTGCCATTAGTATTGGTATATAATGGTACAATGCCTGATACCTGTACAGAAAGGTATCGCAAATAATTAAAGTTTACCAGGTTATAGCTTAAGCCTGCCAGTACATCACCGGCACCCTGGTTAATTATAGAGTTACCCGCACCTAACCTGTTTATCTGGTACAAAAAAGGCACGTTAATAATAAGATCCAGGCGGCGTGATATGCCGTAACCGATAAATAAATTTGTTGAAAAGGAAGTAAAGCCTGTACCGGGCGTGCCTTTTATAAGGTTACCATTATTATCATACCTGTCTGTTTGTGAATAATATGAAAATGTGGGCACAACAACATCGCGGTATTTACCAATGGGGAAACCTGCAAATGTTTTATTTGGCAATAGTAAAACAAAAAACAGGAAGGTAAACGCGAGTGCTTTTTTCATTTAAAGTATCAAATACATTTTTTCATGTAATCAGTTAATCTTCAATTCCTTTTGGGCGTGGTTGATACCTGATCAAAAAGTTGGATTTACGGATGTAATGATTTAGCGGTTCCTCAATAAGCTTAAATAAAGTTATAGAAACGGCATTTAATACGATGAATATGTAAATAAGGTTTAAACTATCGTACTCAAAGGGAGAATGCCAGTCGACACCCCATTTATCGTAAAGCGTAAAAACATAGTCGTTAAGATGGTTAAGCTGGGTGTGGAGGATGGTATACATCCAGCCTAAATGTATTAAATAAAAGATATAGGAGCTTTTACCCAGCAACTCAACAAATGGGGTGGCTAAGATGCTTTTGAACACTGTTGTTTCGGTAAGCAAACCATAAAAAAACAGGGCAATAGCTATACAGAGTACATAGTTATTAGTGATAATCCCAATAGGGCTCTCCAGGCCGGCTATCCAGGGTTTGGTGATGGGCTGTAGCGCCATTATAAACACGCAAACAAATATAAATACGAAGCCCGAGTAGGTGAAATTGAATTTATTGGTACGCGTAAAACCGTTTTTAATTACATACCTGGCCAATTGTATCCCCACAAAAAACTCAAAGCACCTGCCCAAAAAGGTGAACAAAAACATAAAAGTAAAATTGCCGAAGAAGCCGTGCCAATCCACATTCCTGAAAATGAGTACCAGCAAAATGCCGAATGAGGTGATGATTACCGGCTGTATATAGAACTTATTATATTTCCTGGCGATGAAGAAAATGATGGGCGCCGAAAAGTAAAAACATTCTTCAACCGTGAGCGACCAGCCTTGGGCTATACCGGTATCCCAAAACTGGTAAAAAAAGCCGCGTACAAAGGTGATGTTTAAAAACATTAACGCTACCGGGTTGGCGGTGCCTTTGGTTATTGCCTGATCCTTAGTAAAAAAGTAATAGGTAAATGCCGCTATGGTTAGCAAAAAATACATGGGGTAAATGCGGGCCACACGATTTTTAAGATATTGTTTAAACCAGTCTTTGGTTAAATGAAAACTGTTGTAATAACGGAAAGTGATTAAAAATCCCGATAGCACAAAGAAAATAGTAACCCCGATGTGAAATTCGCCCAAAAAACGCTGAATGATAAGCGGAAAGCTACCATCAAATACATAAGCGAAGTGAGATATGAATACCAGGTAGGCAGCCAGTGCGCGTACCCCCGTTAATGCCGGAATATAATTTTGTACTGACTTTTGTGACAAAATGGTATTACTATTGATTAATGCACTAAGATAATTTTTTTAGCCGATGTTTACGCAAAAAACCTTTTGAAGTTATATTGACCTGGATTTGTAAGATCAGAGGTATCGCTTAAATCGTATAAATCGCGGTTCAGACAATAGCTGACCCCTGCACCACCCCCCGCTCCAAAATCTTCTGATCGATATAGTATTGAATCTCCGATTTTTTTAAACCCCAGTTGGGCGCTATCAATAGTTCGCGGTCGCTTAAACCAAACAAACGCTGGATCACGAGGTCGGGGCGAACAAGTGGTAAAAACTCGCACAAAAAATTGGCGTACTCATCCAAGGTAAAAACCTTAAACGGTTCGCGCTTATATTTTACGCCCATTACTGAGCCTTCAACAATATGCAGGTGATGGAACTTTACAAATTTTATCTGCAGAAAACGATTGATCTCAGCAGCATAACGTAACATCATTTCGTGCGTTTCCCAGGGGAAACCGAAAATAGTGTGTACGCAAACATCCAGCTTACTATTTTCAAGCAGCTTTAATGCTTTTATTAAATCATCATGGCTACAGCCACGATTGATCTGCGCCAGCGTATCGTTATAAATGGATTCCATACCCATTTCCAGGTCTACATCAAAACGGTCGGTATAGCTTTCCAACAGGGCGATTTTTTCTGCATCGATGCAATCCGGGCGGGTTCCAACTGACAGACCAACAATATCTTCGGTATGATAGCTAAGGGCCTCATCATACATCATTTTTAAATAATGTGTTGGGGCGTATGTATTTGTATTGGGCTGAAAATAGATAATGAATTTATCGGCCTTGTTGCCTTTGCGGGCACGTTCAACACCCTGTATTACCTGTTCGCGAACTGAAGGGTTGTTGCGCGATACCGATGGTGTAAACGAGTCAACGTTACAATAGGTACAACCGCCATAACCTTTTGAGCCATCGCGATTGGGGCAGGTAAAGCCACCATCCACAATTACTTTAAACACCCGCTGCCCTTTATATTTTTCGCGCAGCCAGGCCCCGTAATTGTTATAGCCTTTGTAGCCGGGTTTAATTTCTGCTTCTGTTAACATTCTTTTGATTTCACCGGTTAGTGAAAAGTTATTTCACCGATTAGGGCAAAGGTACTGAATTATTGATGAAACAGGGTTTAGGGAGTTTTAATCGATGCAAATCAACTGGTACTTCAAACACCAAACGTTCCTATGGAACGTGAAATTATTTCATTATATATTTCTACCGACCAAGTGTCCATACAGGACACATCTTTGTTTTTTCGTTCCATTGTAACTATTCATTTGTCCTAAATACCCCCTCAAATTGGCTTTTTCTCCTGTCGTTGTTTGATTTTTATCCCACTAACTTTACACTATTAATAAACCAATTAACCAATTAACCAATAAAGTTATGTGGACAATAAACAATACAAACGGACAAAAGATCACCCCATTTTTATGGTTCGATGGACATGTGGAAGAAGCGGTAAACTTTTACACTTCTGTTTTCAAAAACTCGGAAGTAGTGAATATGAGCAGGCTGCCCGCAGAAGTACCGGGACAAGGTGGTAATGTAATCATGGCAACTATCTGCCTTAACGGGGTTGAGTTTATGCTGCTGGATGGCGGCCCGGCGTTTAAGTTTACGGAAGCCATATCATTTTTTGTGCGTTGTGAAACACAGGAGGAAGTTGATGATCTTTGGGAAAAATTAAATGCCGGCGGTATTGATGCGGGTCAGTGTGGCTGGTTAAAAGATAAATACGGTGTATCCTGGCAAATTGTACCCGATGTTTTGGGAAGATTAATGAGCGACCCTAATCCTGTTAAAGCCAAAAATGTGCAAAAGGCTATGATGCAAATGAAGAAGATTGATATTGCCGGACTACAGGCTGCTTATGATAAGGAATGATTACGGGCAGAGTTCGCCTTCGCAGATTTTAATAGCATTAGTTTAGGAATACATTATTATGCATGCATAGCTTTTGTGATAGTAATTTATGTTAATTTTGTTTAACTAAATTATCGCCAGCCATGGAAAGCGTTGCCCCGTATCATTCAAAATATAAGATCCGTTTTGTAACAGCTGCATCGCTGTTCGACGGGCACGATGCTACCATAAATATAATGCGCCGGATATTGCAATCGTCAGGTGCCGAGGTTATTCATTTAGGGCATAACCGCTCGGTTGATGAGGTAGTTAATTGCGCCATACAGGAGGATGTACAAGGAATTGCCCTTACCAGCTACCAGGGCGGCCATGTGGAATATTTTAAATACATGCACGATCTGTTAAAAGAACGTGGAGCAGGTCACATTAAAATATTTGGCGGTGGCGGCGGGGTTTTTTTGCCTGATGAGATAAAAGAACTGCAGGCTTACGGCATTACCAAAATATATTCGCCGGATGATGGTCGTACGATGGGTTTGCAGGGCATGATCAACGATATGCTGCAGCAATGCGACTTCCAGAATAAAATAAAACTAAATGGCGAACTGAAGCATCTGCCGCAAAAAGATATAAAATCTATCGCCACAGCCATCAGCATCGTGGAGAATTACCCGAAAGAAGCAGATCACTTTTTAACGGAAGTACGCAAAATCATCAATAAAACCCATACACCAGTTTTGGGTATTACGGGTACTGGTGGCTCAGGGAAGTCATCATTGGTTGATGAGATTGTGCGCAGGTTTTTAATGGAAACAGATAAAACGCTGGCTATTATTTCTGTCGATCCGTCCAAACGCAAAACCGGCGGAGCCCTATTGGGCGACAGGATACGGATGAATGCAATTAATAATCCGCGGGTATACATGCGTTCACTGGCAACCCGGCAGGCTAACCTGGCCCTATCTAAGCACGTGCAGGAGAGCATTGATATTTGTAAAGCTGCGGGATATGATTTGATTATAGTTGAAACTTCCGGCATCGGGCAATCAGATACGATGATCACCGATTATTGTGATCTCTCACTCTACGTAATGACACCTGAATTCGGTGCAGCCACCCAATTGGAGAAAATTGACATGCTGGATTTTGCCGATATAGTTGCGCTCAATAAATTTGATAAGCGCGGTGCATTGGATGCTATCCGCGATGTGCGCAAACAATACAAGCGCAATCACCAGCTTTTTACTGCAAAAGACGAAGACCTACCCGTTTACGGCACCATGGCATCGCAGTTTAATGATCCGGGTATGAATACCTTGTTTGCTGCATTGATGAAGGCCATCAAGGTAAAAACAGGAATTGACTTTGTAGAGACGCAATATTTTGCGTCTCCGACCATGGGTGAATCGGAAAAGATCTATATCATCCCACCTGATAGAAACCGCTATCTGGCCGAAATTGTAGAGAGCAGCCAGGCATATAAACAATGGGTAAACGAGCAGTGTAAGGTTGCACAGCAGTTGTATGGGGTTAGCCTTACATTGGGCCTCAACCCGGCCCTCTCCAAAGGAGAGGGGGTAAAAGGCGGGAAGGAAAAGGTCCTCTCCTTTGGAGAGGATTTAGGTGAGGCATTGAAACACATCCAAACCCGCCTCGAAGAACAATTACACCCCGAATGCAAGCGCCTGCTAAAACAATGGCCCGAAACCATTAAACAATACACGGCCGAAAATTTTATATACAAGGTACGCGATAATGAAATTAAGCAACCGCTTTATTATACCTCACTATCGCAATTGCGAATCCCCAAAATATCTTTACCAAAATACGAAGCCTGGGGCGACATTTTACGCTGGCTGCTTACCGAAAACCTGCCCGGTGGGTTTCCTTATACTGCCGGTGTTTTTCCGCTTAAGCGGGAAGGTGAGGACCCAACCCGGATGTTTGCCGGTGAGGGCGGTCCCGAACGTACCAACAAGCGTTTTCATTACGTATCATTAGGGCAACCGGCGCATAGGTTGTCCACCGCGTTTGATTCGGTTACCCTTTACGGGGAAGACCCGCATACAAGGCCCGATATTTATGGTAAAATAGGAAACTCCGGCGTGAGCATAGCCACATTGGATGATGCCAAGAAGCTGTATTCCGGCTTTGACCTGTGCAGCGCATCCACATCCGTATCCATGACTATAAACGGCCCTGCACCGATGCTGCTTGGCTTTTTTATGAATGCCGCCATCGATCAGCAATGTGAAAAGTATATTACTGAGCATAAACTGGAGCACCTGGTGGAAGCTAAGTTTAAGGAATTGTATGATGATAAGGGGTTAAAGCGGCCGGCTTACCAGGGCCTCACCCCAGCCCTCTCCAAGGGAGAGGGGGAAAACCTCACCCCGACCCTCTCCAAAGGAGAGGGAGTGAAGAGAGGAGAAAAGACTACGAGGTTTGGTTACGAGACGGGTGATTCAAAAATTGGGGAAACATTAAAAGCAAATTCAAGAGAAAATCGGAAAAATCAAACTGAAGCTGAAAATGTTTTATGGCAATTTTTAAGAAACAATAATACTGGTTATAAAATAAGAAGGCAGCATGCTATTGACGGTTATATTGCTGATTTCGTTTGTCTGCCAAAAGGGTTGGTTATTGAAGTTGACGGAGGTTATCATAATTTGATTCAAGAGGATGATGAGGTTAGGACACAGGTTTTAAATGCAGAAGGATTTGATGTAATTAGATTTTCAAATGATGAGGTACTTCAGAACCCTCAAAGAATATTTGCAATTATAAAACAGGCTTTGGACGATCAACCGGACAGGAAAATTATCTCATTTGGAGCGAATTCAAATGATGCAAACTCCCTCTCCTTTGGAGAGGGCCGGGGTGAGGCGCTTCCCGCAGGCAGCTTGCCCGCAGGCAACAACGGGCTCGGCCTTCAACTCCTCGGCTTAACCGGCGACCAGGTTTTACCCCCTGACGTATATGCAAAAATCAAAGCCTACGCCATTGCAACCGTTCGCGGTACTGTGCAGGCTGATATTTTGAAGGAAGACCAGGCACAAAATACCTGCATCTTCTCTACCGAATTTGCTTTACGGATGATGGGCGATATCCAGCAGTATTTCATCGACCAAAAGGTTCGTAATTTTTATTCGGTATCCATATCCGGGTATCACATTGCCGAGGCAGGGGCCAATCCTATTACCCAACTGGCCTTTACGCTATCTAACGGGTTTACCTATGTGGAGTATTACCTTAGCCGGGGGATGCATATTGATGATTTTGCGCCTAACCTGTCGTTCTTTTTCTCTAATGGTATCGATCCGGAGTATTCGGTAATCGGCAGGGTTGCCAGGCGTATTTGGGCCAAGGCGGTGAAGAATAAATATAAAGGGAACGACCGCTCGCAAAAGCTTAAATACCATATCCAAACCAGTGGCCGTTCGTTGCATGCCCAGGAGATTGATTTTAATGATATCCGTACCACGCTGCAGGCATTATATGCTATTTACGATAATTGCAACTCGCTGCATACCAATGCTTATGACGAGGCGATAACAACCCCGACGGAAGAATCAGTACGCAGGGCAATGGCGATCCAGTTAATCATTAACCGGGAGCTGGGCCTCGCTAAAAATGAGAATCCTATCCAGGGTGCTTTCATTATTGAAGAGCTGACCGACCTGGTAGAAGAAGCCGTATTGACCGAATTTAAAGCCATAAACGAGCGTGGCGGCGTATTAGGCGCTATGGAAACCATGTACCAGCGCAGCAAGATCCAGGAAGAATCATTGTATTACGAAACTCTGAAACACACCGGCGAATATCCAATTATCGGCGTAAATACCTTCCTCAATAAAAAGGGTTCGCCAACCATTGTACCCTCCGAAGTTATCCGGGCCACCGAAGAAGAAAAGCAGTTTCAGATTGAAGCGTTACACGAGTTTCAGCATCGCAATGAGCATATCATTCCGCAACTGTTAAAGAACCTTCAAAAAACTGCCGTAGCCGGAGAAAACATTTTTGAAAGCCTGATGGAAGCCTGTAAGTATTGCTCGTTGGGGCAAATATCACATGCTTTGTACGAGGTGGGTGGGCAGTACAGGAGGAATATGTGAGGTTGGCAAAAAATCAAGATCCAAGAGTCAGGAATCAAGATTGGATCCTTTTGCGTCTGTAAACCCTACATATAATAAATAGCGTAATTTAAAGTTTAATTTCAAACTTTAAACTTTTCCTCAATGAACCCAGGCGTATTTGAATTGGATAAACAAACGCTTGGTGATTTAGCCATTTTCCCTGATTGGGATGATACCTCTGTTTTTGGCCTCTTTAATCAACCCGTTACCTTTGGTGGCAGGGATAAGCTAAAGGATATTTTCAAAAGCCCTTTAACCGACCGTGACCAAATTGAACAACGGATTGAAGCTATAAAATACCTTAGCGATGTTGATATTGCTTTTAAGATGGATAATCGCTTATGTGATTATATTGAATATTACTTAAGCCAGTATAATAAGCCAACCTCGGTATCTAAAATAAAAGCCTTAGAGCGGAAGGTAATGTATTTTTTAACCGGGGATATTGACTATTATGTTATAAACCAGGGGATTGCTTCCACACTGGAGTTGTTAAAAATGCTGGATGATTTTGCGGTTTTTGATAGCGATAAAGCATTGCCAAAATTGGTGAGTGACTTCCGGTCCACCATCCGTAGGATTTTCGAGGATGCCAACTTTACCTTTGTAAAAGAATTGTTTGCAAAGAAGAAGCTCACTGCAATTGATATTGCCAGGGCCGATCATTTGTTCCGGTATTCGGGATATGAAAATTTAAAAATTTTATTGGATATCGTTTACCAGCTGGATGTGTTTATATCGGCGGGCATGCCTGGCAAAACGTTGGGTTTTAGCTTTCCGGTGATCAATATGTCGGGAGAGCAGGTGCTTAAACTTGATGGTTTGTTTCATCCATTTATAAGCAACCCCATTGCCAACAATGTTGAATTCAATCATAACAAAAACATCTGCTTTGTTACGGGCGCTAACATGGCCGGTAAATCAACCTTTTTAAAATCGACCGGGATATGTGTTTACCTGTCGCAGCTTGGCTTCCCCGTTCCGGCGGCGTATATGGAGACCAGTGTTTTCGATGGATTGATTAGCACCATAAACCTTGCGGATAACATTACAGGCGGTAACAGCCATTTTTATACCGAGGTGTCTCGGGTTAAGTATGTGGCCCAAAAAATGACGCAATCGCAAAATATGGTGGTAATATTTGACGAGCTTTTTCGCGGTACAAATGTTAAAGATGCCTTTGACGCTTCATTAGCCATTGTCTCGGCATTTTCAAAGTTGAGGAAAAGCTTTTTCATCATCTCCACCCACATTGTTGAGGTAGCAAACGAGTTGTCTGCGATAGGCAACATCAACTTTAAGTTCATGGAAACCCGTTTCGAAAACGATGTCCCCAGCTACAGCTACCAGCTACAGGATGGCATTACCGAAGAACGTTTAGGCATGTGGATAGTAAAGAACGAAGGCATTGTTGAAATTATTGAAAAGATAATTAATGAAGATAGTGATTAGGATTTATAGCTCGCAACTTAGCCTTCTGTATCCTAATCACTAATCTCTAACCTCTATTTCTCCCTTGCAACAAAATCAGTCATCACTGCTTCCCTTAAAAGGGCCGGCGGCAATATGCCCTGCGATAGGATAAAATCATGAAAATGCTGCTGGTTAAATTTATCGCCCAGTATTTTTTCGGTATCTTTTCGTAACGCAATCATCTTGGTAAAGCCATAAAAATAGCTGTTTGCCTGGCCGGGACTGTTTAAGCTAAAGCGTTCAACTTCCTCTTTCGCAAAAGCATGCGACTGTACCACATCGTTCATCAGCAAATCCAGCGTTTGTTGCTGATTAACAATGCCTGCCTGTAATTCAGGATCTAAAAAGGCACGGGCAGCGCGCAGTAAACGGTAGTCCAGCGAAACCAGCTGACCTTCAATCGGCATGTATGGCAGTGTTACGTATTCCGAATATAAACCCCATCCTTCCACATTGGTCGAGTTAAAAGCATATAATGCCCTTGCCTGCGATACGCCTTCCTCAACCATTTTATCAAACTGCAACTCATGACCGGGTCGTGCTTCGTGGGCAATAAGCGTCCATGAGGCGGCATCAAAGGTAAAGTCGTCGTACTTGTCGGCCTTTTCTCCCGGCGGGGTAGGCATGTTTAAAGGTAGTACAAATACGCCGCGTTCGCCCGTATTATTTAAAAATGGCGGCGGCACCATGTGCGGGGCAGGCAATTGAGCGGTTTCGGCCTCGGTTGCCAGCCTGATAATAGCCGGGCGATCAGGCAGGGTAACTAAATGATGCTGGCGGATAATGGCCTCAATATCGGCGAGGTGGCGTTTGTATAGCGGCATGATGGAGTCGCCGATGATCTGGTCCTTTTTCAAAAACTTAATCACATCGCGGTAATCGCTGGATGGCAGGTTATATTTTTTTGCTATTTGAGCCGCCAGCGGCTTCATCTGGTTCTGTATATCGGTAAACGCCGCATGAGCCATTTTTGCCAGCTCGGCAGGCGGGATATCAATGCCATAGCCTTCCAGGTTCAGCTTATATTCTTCTGGCGGCAGCTTAAAGTCGGTGCGCGCCTTGGGCAATACATTGGCTTTTAACCAGTCGTCGTAATCTTCCAGTTGTTTTTTTATGATGGCAAAAGGCTGTTCCCAACCGGTTATTTTATATTTTTTAAACAGCTCCTCAATACCGCTGATGATGCTGGCGTTACGCGACAAGGCGACTTCCATTTCCTGCTTGCCCGGATAGATTATGCCCGGCTTATTCATTTGCTCCTGCGTGCGCCTTTGCAAAATAACGGTTGTTGGCTCATAGCCTTTAACCAGCCCCGCATATTCGCGCAAGCGTATAACCGACGATGGCCGCCTTTCAACCGGGGTTTGGTCGTCCAATAAGGTTTGCAGACCGCCGTACACCGTTCCGGCTGCGTTTAAAAACGAAACCTCTTTGTTCAGGTAAAAGTCTGACTGCCTGAAACCTAATTCTGTTTGATTGATCAATATATCCAGATCCTGCTTCAGGGCGGCATTGGTTTCCTTTAGCTTGGCCGCTTTGTATAAAGCAACCACATTCTCCCTTTCTTTACGCTGCGCTATATCATTTGCCAGCGTGGGTACGGTGATCAGCGTATCGTAAAAAGCCAAACCCTGCTGTGAACCGGTTTCGGGCGAATACTTTACATCAATATCCTCCAGCATTTTGGTGTAGCTGTTTGATTTTTTTATCCATTCCTTACCGCCTGATTTTGAAGTATCGGCTTGCGCTTTAACAACTGCCGGCAGCGCAGCACAAGCTACAATTGCCAGGCCGAAAGCTGAATTTTTTAGGTTGATCATGTGTTAACTTTAA
>Ga0206874_1045_pt1 | contig 34310 bp, 23 predicted proteins | sample Alteio_BWOrgCont_12_FD_152629 | JGI IMG/M metagenome (GOLD analysis project Ga0206874, IMG submission 152629) | Enriched cells from forest soil in Barre Woods Harvard Forest LTER site, Petersham, Massachusetts, United States -... | ecosystem: Environmental > Terrestrial > Soil > Temperate forest >...
CGAGCGAACCGCGGAAGCGCTCATAGTCTGCTGGCTTGAGCAGCTTGCGCTCGAGGCCGGGAGAGCTGACTTCAAGGGTGTATTCGGCACCGGGGATGAGGTCTTCAACGTCGAGCACGGTGCCGAAATCGCGGGCGAAGGTAGCGCAATCTTCGTGAGTGACACCGGAGAGAAGCTCGGCGGGAACACCCCTGGGAAGATCGGCTTCGGCATTCGTGGCGGCTTCGGCGGCGAGCTGTTTTAATTTGGCCCGGCCTGCGGCATCTTTTTCTACGAAGACGCGGAGGGCGCGGTGTTTGCTGCCGCCGGTGAACTCGAGGTCGACGATCTCGAGCGAGTGCGAGGCCGCGACGCGGTCGGCTGTGGCGCGAATTGTCTCAATCTGCAGGGCCATAGTGACGGCGGCCAATTGCCGCGGGTTGTGAAGCGGAGCCACGCCCGGCTGTCACCGTGGGCGAGGAAAGTTCAGAGCAAATAAAAAGTGGGCTCTCGCCCACTCAACTCTTCCGCCGACTTGCCGGTGCGCTCACGGCTAACTAGCAGGTCCCGGTACAGGCGGCCCCATGCGGCAGAACAGGTTCGTCTGCTGCAGTTATATTACCGCGATTTGGGGCGTTTTTCAAGGTGCAGAGGCGCGCGGTATAGCCAGATCAGGACTGCTCAACCGCGCGGTAGAGGGAGGAGCAAAATCGCGCAGATCGAAGAGACGCAGGCTTTTACCCGGAGGTTTGACTTGAAGCCTGAGTGCGGCCCGTTCCGGTCCCTGAAAATAGGAGACCTGGATGGTATGGATTCCCGCAGCGAGGTGGATGGAATGGCTGTTCTCTGTCGCTGTGTGAATCTGGTCATCGTAGATGAGTTGCTGGTCATCGATGACGAGTTTATGGCCGTCGTCAGAGGTAAGGACGAATTGATAGTTTCCTGGGTCCGTGACCCAAAACTTTCCGTGGTAGTCGATAGCGAACCATTCGGGGCGTGAGGTCACTCCCGGAATGCCGTTGGTGACATACTGAAACGACTGGTTCAATACATAGGCGTAGACGGCGCCGACCGCATCGAGGTCCCAGAAGCTTGTGGGCATCCGCAGGGTGTTTTGCGGAAGTTCATAGACATCTCCGCATAGGGCCCCAGGCTTCGGTACGACGGAGCCGAAGCCGGCAGAGGGATCCCAATCAGTTTCATTATTTTTTTTGGCTTGTTTGGCTGCGTAGTCCTCGGCTTTTTCCTTATCTAACTTAGTCAATTGAATCGGCAGCAAGGTGGTGGTTGCGACATTGACAAAGCCCACATTGCCTGTCTCGCGGTCGCGCACGACAAAACGCACGAGGGCGGGATCCCCTTTGCGCGGCAACTCGATCACGTTGGAATAGCCGATTGAGCGAATGTGCTCATACTCCTGCGGGGACAATACGCGTTCGGCGGATGAATGCTGATAGCTCATGGGCATTCCGGCCTGGTCAAAGGCGCATGCGGCATAGTCGAGATCTACACGCCGTGTCTCATCAGTGAGTGAAGCGAAACCCAGAGAGCCAGGTTGAACAACGAGTACATATCGAAGTGGTTCGGAAGGAAGAGTCTGGACCAGATTGGCCCGGAGAGCAATGGAGGGTGGAATGAGCGCATGAACGCACGCGGCGTGCTCGAGATCTGCCTCCGAAGCTGCATTCTGCTGTACGCGTGGTTTTGAAGGAGGCGCCGTTTCGCCGACATAGTAGCGGCGATGGAAGGAGAGATTGACGTGGGGACGAGTGGTTGTGACGAGAACCTCGTGATAACCGTTGGTGAATCCAGTTGAGGTGGGTTGAAAGGCGAGCTGATAGTGAAAGGTTGTCGCGATGGCGCAGCCTCCGCCTACCGTGATGTGAAACCCGGCAGAAGGGATGGAGTCGGAAGGAGCAATGTTCTCGCTGGAAGGATCGATCATCTGGAAGCCGGAGATATTTCTGAGGAGTTTATTCGAGCCTTTCGGCAATTCGTAGATTGTGAGTTCGTTCGCGGCAAGGTCGCGAACAGGATGACCGTGAGAGTCGGTTGCTATGACGTCGAGTACAACTTCATGCGCGGTTACATGGAGCACATAAGGTTGAGATTGATCGAGGCAGTTGTCAGGTAGTTGAGCTGTCAGAGCTGAGGTCGCAGGAGTCGCTCCGGCGAGAAATGTTCCTGTAAGGAGAAATCGCATAAAACGAGCTGAAAATCCAAAAATGGTCATTTGAGGCGCCTCCGAATTAGTGATGTGCGCTCATTGATGAGCGGAATAGTTGCGCGTATCTCAGTGGCCGGTGTGTTCGTCGATGGTGGTGTTGGGCAGGAGGGCGTGGAGATAGCCCATGTTGGTGGTGCAGTGGGCGAGCTGGATGTTGTGGAGGAGATCGACAATGGCGCGGTCGATGACGGCCTGGTCGGGGCGCTGGGCAAGATTGGTGGTGTGCTGGGCGACTCCGGCGGGAAGCTTGGTGTAGGCGACGATGGCGTCCCAGTCGGCGGGGCGGGTGACGGTTTCGATGGCGGAGTGGGAGCCCATCTTTTTGTAGGGCCAGAAGGCCCAGCCGATGTTGTTCTGCTCGACGAGAGTACGGAAGCCGGCGATCCATTCGTCGTTGTTTTCGCCGGCCTCGCCGAGCCAGAGAGGGATGTGATATTTCGCGCGGAAGTCGAGATAGCGCTGAATGGTGGAGAGGGTGGGCGTGGGGCCGCCGTAGTGGTGGAATTCGTAAATTGTGTTGGGGTCGAAGGGCGCGCCGAAGACGGTGAAGTTGGTGTCCCAGTGCGCGGCTTCGAGGATGAGGATGTGGTGCGGATCGACTTTGCGGATGACGGCGGCTACGCGTTTGTAAAGCGGCTCGAGCAGCGAGTTCATGGGCGAGACAGAGGGGTAGTTGGGTAGCGGCTCATTGAGCAGATCGTAGCCGAGGATGGTGGGCTCGTTGCGGTAGTGGTGGGCGATGCGCTGCCAGGTCGAGAGATATTGCTGCTGCGCCGTGGCGTCTTTGAAGAGCCAGGGGAAGCCGTTGGAATCGTCAATGTTGGAGCCGGTCTGGCCGCCGGGAGCGGCGTGCATGTCGAGGATGAGTTGAATATTTTCAGCGCGAGCCCACTGGACGAGGCGGTCGACGAGACGGAAACCTTCGGCGTCTTCAGACTGGAAAAATTTGTAGTGGAAGGGAACGCGGACGCAGTTGAAGCCGGCTTGATGAAGCAGATGGACATCGTCCTGCGTGATGTAGGTGTCGCGCCATGATTGCCAGAAGGCGTGGGCGCGGTCAGGGCCGATGAGCTCGGTGATGAAGGTTTCGAGCTCGGTGGCGGATTGGATGTGGCCGGAGATCTGCCACATGTAGCCTTCGGGGACCATCCAGTTGCCGAAGTTGGTGCAGCGCATGGCGAGAGGTTTGCCGCTGGGCGCGATGATGTTTTCGCCCGATGTGTGGGTGTATTGGGCGTGAGCGGCGAGGGGCGCGAGAGCGGCGAGGATTATGGCAAAGCGGTTGAACAGGCGCATATGGTTATGCGCCAGCATAACGCGGTTAAAGGGGTTCAAGGCGGAGATTTCTGGTGAAAGGTCCTAGCTGGAGTGCTGGTATTGGAAGTTACGCAGGTCCTTCGACTGCGCTGCGCACTTGTCAGCGCGTTGCTTCGCTCAGGATGACAAGTCTTGTGGGTAGAGAAAGCCCACTCATCGCGCAAAGTACGCGCGATGAATGGGCACCCGATGTTGCGAAGGCTATTTGCCGGTGGAGGCGGTGGGTGGAGCAGTGGGCCTGACGTAAGTGTTGAGCCAGCGATCGATCTCCCAGAGAACATGCTGCTTGGTTTCGAGCGCGCCGTAGGCGTGGGGCTCGAGTGGAAGGAAGACGAGGCGCACGGTCGCACCCTGGCCCTTGAGCGCGGCGTAGAAGCGCTCGCTCTGGATGGGATAGGTGCCGGTGTTGTCGTCAGCTTCGCCGTGGATGAGCAGGATCGGCGTCTTGATCTTGTCGGCGTAGCTGAAGGGCGACATATCGAAGTAGAGCTTGGGGTCCTGCCAGTAGGTGCGCTCTTCGTTCTGGAAGCCGTAGGGTGTGAGCGAGCGGTTGTATGCACCGCTTTCTGCGATGCCGGCGCGGAAGAAGTTGGAATGCGCGAGCAGGTTGGCGGTCATGAAAGCTCCGTAGCTGTGGCCCATGACGGCGACACGGTTGCGATCTACGACACCGAGCTTGACGCCTTCATCGATGGCGGCCTTGGCGCCGGCAACGAGCTGCTCGACATAAGTGTCGTTCGCCTCTTTGCCGTTTTCGCCGATGATGGGAATCTGCGCATTATCGAGGATGGCGTAGCCATCCTGCACCATGAAGACATGCGAGCCGCCACCGAAGACGGGGTAGTGGTTGGGCGAGCCGCTGACCTGGCTGGCATTGGCGCGCGAGGTGAACTCTGCAGGGTAGGCTTCCATCAATGTGGGAAGCGGGCCTTGCGACTTGTCATAGCCGGCGGGGAGCCAGAGAGTTGCGGTGAGATCGACGCCATCGGCGCGCTTGTATTTCAGGAACTGGCGCGTGGGCATCTTGATACCGTCATAGCGGCCGGGGAAGTGCGTGACCTGCACAGGCGCGGAGCTATCGAAAGATGCAGCGAAGTAATTTGGCGACTGCGTCTGGCTCTCGCGGCGGATGAGAACTTTGTCATCGGAAAGGAGAGCGACAGGTTCGTCGAAGTAGGGGTCGGAGGAGCGGTAGAGAATTTTCTCTTTGCCGGCGTCGGCTCCGGAGAGCGGCATGATGGCGACAAAGGGCTGATCGCCTTTGGGTGACGCGCCGGGTGAGGTGAAGTAGACGCCTTGACCATCCTTTGTGAGCTTCAAGACGAGGCGGCCGTTAGCGTTGACCTCTGACATGGGTGAACCGGGCTGGTGATAGCGGTCCTGCGATGAGCCGGTGTAGAGCGTGGTTACTTTGCCGGGAGTGGAAGGATCGATAGCGACGATCATCTGCCTGCGGTCAGAGAAGCGCGACATGGTGACGAGAGCAAGATGGTCGTTGCCCCACTCGAGGCCGCGAGCCCCTGCGAATCCGCCGCGGGCGATGCGCATGGGAGCTTCGTAGAGGACGGTTGGTTTGGCATCAAAGGGTGCGGGCAAGGCGTAGAGGGTGTCGGCAACCTTGGCGTCTTTGGGCATGGGCATGCCGTTGTTGGCAGCCTGCACCCAGACGATGGTGGAAGGAGCATCGCCACGCCACTGGTAGTCGCGCGGTGTGCCTTCGACGGCGTCGCGGGAGATGGGCAGGTTGTCCACGGCGGGGCGGTCGAGCAGAACTTTGACGCTACCGGCTTTGAGGGGAACGATTTCTGTGAGGAGTGGGAAGCGCTCGTAGGGGAAGGTGTAGCTGAAGGGGCGATGAACAATGGAGACGAGGGCATATTTGCCATCGGGCGAGGACGAGGCGCGTTCGATGAGACCTTTGGCGGGAAGTGTGCGCGCGGTGCCGTTGAGAGAGACCACCTGCAAGAGAGCGCTGGCATAGTACTCGAAGATGTCCGCGTCGTTTGCGGTCTTGAGCATGTCTTCATAGGTGGGTGCGGGGCTGACCTTGCCGAGGTTTTCTTCGACATCGGGACCGAGAGGAACGTCGCTGACCCTGGGCGCGGCGCCGCGGGTGGCGGAGACGGTTTTGCAGAGCAAGGATGCGGAGTCTGGCATCCACGAACAGGGAGCGCCGAGGACGGCGTTGAGCTTGATTGTGCCGAGGTGGTGCGCGTTGGCTGTGGCGACATCGATGATCCAGAGGTCGAGACCTTTGGCGGGCGCAGTGGCATGTGCGGCGAAGGCGACGTGTTTTGAGTCGGGCGACCAAATGGCGTCGACGGCTTTAAGTTTGGCGGGCAGACCGGTGATCGTTTTGGGCGTGGTCGCGCTGACGGACTGCAGCTTGAGCGCGACGTCATAGCGTTCGACGCTGGGGCCGTTGGACAAAGGGTTGAAGCGGATGCCTGCGAGGCGGTAACGCGGTTGGGCGACGTCTGAAATTGTGGGGAAGGTGGCTGGCTGCTCGATGAGCAGGGTTCTGGCGTCGGGCGAAAGTCGCGCGATGGGAGTGGGCGGGGCTTCGAGGAGCTGCTCGATGGCAGCGGGCGGCTTCTGGTAGGTGACGGCGTCCTGAGCGCCAGCTGCAGGGGCAAATGCTGCGGGAAGGATGAGAAGGGATACGGCTGCAATGGCCAGAGAGAACCTGGGGTTCATGATTGGGCGCCTCGAAAGAAAGTTGATGCTGTGAAGGATACACGCCGCGGAGGCCGGGGAAGTTTCAGGCGGGGGCAAAGTTGTGACATAGCTATGACAACAGGGAAGATTTGCCGGGGGTGGAGGCGGGAAGGATTCAGAATGGAGCGCTGTTCATCCAATTCACAGCTCCACGGTGCAACAATAGACATTATGGTTCCGAATCACATAGAAGAAGCGCTCACGTTCGACGACGTGCTGCTGGTCCCCGCATACTCTGAAGTTGTGCCGACGCAGGTGAGCACGCAGGTGCAGCTCACGAAGCGGATTACGCTGGCGACACCGTTGATGTCTGCCGCGATGGATACGGTGACAGAGTCCCGGCTGGCGATTGCGATGGCGCAGCAGGGCGGAATGGGTGTGGTGCATCGCAACCTGACAATCGAGCAGCAGGCTGGCGAGATCGACAAGGTGAAACGGTCGGAGAGCGGGATGATTGTTGACCCGGTGACGATTGAGCCGGAGCGGCCGATTGCGGATGCGTTGGAAGTGATGCGGCGGTACAAGATTTCAGGTGTGCCGGTGACGAAGGCCGGCAAGCTAGTGGGAATTTTGACCAACCGCGATTTGCGGTTCGTGTCGCGCACGGATATTCCGATTGGCGACGTAATGACGAAGAAGAACCTGATCACTGTGCCGGTAGGGACGACGCTGGAGCAGGCCGAGCATATTCTGCATCAGCATCGCGTAGAGAAGCTGCTGGTGGTGAACGATGCGTACGAGCTGAAAGGGCTGATCACGGTCAAGGACATCCAGAAGAAATTGAAGTATCCGAACGCGAGCAAAGATGAGCAGGGAAGATTGCGGGTTGCAGGAGCCATTGGAGCGACGGGAGATTACCTGGAGCGCGCAACAGCGCTGGTAATGAGCCGCGTGGATGCGCTGGCGATAGATTCTGCGCATGGACACTCGTCGCGAGTGCTGGAAGCAGTGGCTGATGTGAAGAAGGCGTTTCCACACATCGATGTGATTGCGGGCAATGTAGCGACGTATGAAGGCGCGATAGCGCTGATCGACGCTGGAGCCGATGCGGTGAAGGTGGGCATTGGGCCGGGTTCGATTTGCACGACACGCATGGTGACGGGTGCAGGCATGCCGCAGATTACGGCGATTGCAAATGCTGCACGCGCGGCACGGGAGCGCGGCGTGGCGGTCATTGCTGACGGCGGCATTAAGTATTCGGGCGATATTACGAAGGCGATTGCAGCGGGCGCGAGCATCTGCATGATGGGATCGCTATTTGCCGGTGTAGATGAATCGCCAGGCGAGACGATTCTGTACCAGGGACGCAGCTTCAAGGCGTATCGCGGTATGGGAAGCTTGAGCGCGATGGCCCAGGGCGGCGGGGAGCGCTACTTCCAGGGCAAGGATGATCTTTCAACATCCGGCGAGCGCGTGAACCTGACAGCGCGCGAGGGCAGCGGCAACCGGCTGGGTAAGTTCGTTCCGGAGGGCATTGAAGGGCGCGTGCCGCATCGCGGACCGCTGGAGGCGATGGTATTCCAGCTTGTGGGCGGGTTGCGCAGCGGCATGGGGTACCTGGGCTGCGGAACCATTGAAGAATTGCAAACGAAGGCGAAGTTCATTCGCATCTCTGGCGCCGGACTGCGCGAGAGCCACGTTCACGATGTGGTGATTACGCGTGAGGCGCCGAACTATCACGTGGAATAAGGCAAGTGTTGAGCGGCTAGCGATTACGGAAAAGAAAAACGGCGGTAGTGCGAGAGCATCGCACTACCGCCGCTTGTTTTGCTGCTGCACTGAGAGCAGGCTAGGATGTTGCGCCAGTGATTCCTTTGTTGACAACGATGGTCACGACGACGCGGCGATTCTGAGCCTGTCCGCTGCGGGTGTGATTGTCAGCAACCTCATTGCTGGTGCCCATGGCTGCGGGAGCGAGAATCCGTGTCATGGGAACAACACCAGTTTGCTGAATGATGGCCAGCACTGCGTCAGCACGTTCTGCGCTAAGACGCTGATTGAGCGCTGCAGAGCCGACGGTTGAGGCAAAGCCCTGGACCTCGATCATATAGCCCGGGGTATCGGCGACCTGCTTCACAAAATCAGCGAGCTGGTCTTTGTCCTTCTTGCTGACCGTTGCGCGTCCGTTGGCGAAGTTGACAGTGATGCTGTCCTTGGTTTCGTACGTGTCCAGCGTTCCAATGCGAGTGTTGGTCTGTCCAATTGCAGTGGTGTTCTGGTTGGTGGCTTCAGTTGTGGTGGCGAGGCCCTGCTTGGTCGCGTCGATATCCTGAGAATTCTTGGCGATGTCCTGCTGGGTTTGATCAATGTCACGGCGCTGGCTGCGAAGCTGGTCGGACTGCTTTGCAACCTCGGAATTGACAGGGTTTAGACCAGCATCAATCTGCTTGGCGGTGTTGAAGGAATTGCGCGAGAAGGTGACTTTGCGCGCTACCAGCTGATGATCGGAATCGTAGGATCCCTCGACCTTTACAGACATTCCCGGCATGAGGGAAGCGATGCCGAGCTGTTTTCTGTCGAGGCCGAGAAAGCCACCCTTTTCCGTTGCCTGCGTGGTGTCCGATAGAAGAACGGTGACGCGCGGGCTGTCTGGCGTTTTCACGGACATCGACGGGCCGTCTCTTCCGGTCACCAGACCTTCAACGGTAGCTTGCTGAGCGTGTGCTGTGAGCGATGTGAACATCGCCATGGAGATTGCCAAGCTGCAGATGTATCCGAGCCGACGTTGAATGTGCATGCGTTTACTCCCCTTTTGTTTATGGATCGGTCAGCGGCTTACGAACTCCGCATTATCGCGACCGTGCGCTCCTGTCGCGAGGCTCAATGTGCGTGCCACGGCAGAAACTTTCCTGTGTTTGATGCACAAATCGGGGAAAAAGAGGTCAGTGGGGATGTGGCGCTCTATGTGGTTAGCAGCAAATGGCTTGAGCCGAGCAGCTAGTGCGTTCCCGTTGGCATATTGAAATGCCGGCCGAAGAAATCCGCAGTGAGACCGTAGGCTGTTACCCAGCTCTTGTGCATGAGGAAGCCGTGAATTTCGTCGGGGAAGACATGCTCTTCGAACTCGACACCCTGTGTGCGCAGGGCAGCGGCCATGCGAACGGTCTGGGCGAAATCGACGTTACGGTCGTCGTCTCCCTGGATGAGAAGAACTGGCGACTTCCAGGTTTTGATGGAGGCCATGGGCGAAGACTCGAAGGCAAGCCTGGCGATGTTGGGATCTGCGGCGATAGCTGCTGCTGCGTTGGCGCCGCCCTGGCCGAGGCGTGAGGACCAGTCATGCACGCCGTGGAAGTCGACGCCGGCGGCGAACATGTCTGAAGAGCGCGCGAGTGCGAGCGCAGTGAGATAGCCGCCGTAACTTCCACCCCACACGCCGATATGCGCGGGATCGACGTCCGTGCGATTGCGCAGATAGAGACCGGCTCCCTGCACATCGTTGTACTCGCTGGCGCCGGTTGCTCCGTAGTTGATGGCTTCGCGGAAGTTGAGGCCATAGCCAATGCCGCTGCGATAGTTGACCGAGAGCACGATATACCCGAGGCTGGCGAGATATTGATTCATCGCGTAGGCATTGGAGTAGTAATCCATGTAGTGATAGCCGAGGAGCATCTCGCGCCGCGAGCCGCCATGGAAGAAGATGAGCGCGGGGTGGCGCTTGCCGTCGTTGGCGGATGCGGGGAGAAAGAGCTGGCCGTGAATCTTCATGCCGTCAGCAGCGGAGAGGATTACTTGCTGCGGTGTGAGGAGTTTGCCGGCGGGGTAATCATGAGGCACGAGTTGAGGCGCGAGATCTTTAAGGCTGCTGCTGGAAACGAATGCAGGGCGGATGGGGATTTGCGCGTCGGCACGGAGCACTGCTACAGCATTTGTTGCGGTGATCACGGGGAAGACTTCTATGCCTTCACCTCTTGTGAGCTGCTTGAGCGACGTGGTGCTGTCAGCAGAAATTTCCCAGACGTGACGGCGATCGATGTCTCCCTGGTTGGAGCTAAATACGATGTGAGCGCGGTCGGGACTGGTTGCGGCGTGTTCGACCTCGAAATCGCCGGGGGTGAGTAGAGTTGCGGCTCCGCCAGTGAGCGCGACGGAGTAGAGGTGCTCCCAGCCATCGAGCTCGGAGGGGAAGATGATGTGGCCGCCGGGCGTCCAGAAGAGTTGCTGGTCTGTGGCGAGCGCGTGAAAGACACTTCCCTGGCCCTTGGCGGCATGGAAGATTTCGTGACCGGCACCGGAGGCGGCGTCGGCGACGAAGATGGACCAGGGCTCGCCGGTGCGGTGCGCGCCACCGCCACCGCCACCTCCGGCGGTACGGATGAAGGCGAGCTGCCTGCTGTCGGGCGACCACTCTGGGTCGTGGTCAGTGAGAGTGGAGGGCGCGAGGTAGGTGATGGTCTTCGTGGCGCGAGAGTAGACGCCGATGAAGCCGTGGTCGCCGCGACCGCTGGTGAAGGCAAGAAATTTTCCGTCGGGTGACCAGAGAGGCGGACCAGCGGTACCGCGCGCGTGGAACATGAGTTCGGGTTTGGCGGAAGCATCGGTGAGAGAGACGGCCCAGACGCCTTCTTTGCCGAGATAGGCGACGGTGTTGCCGTCAGGCGAGACAGCGGGGGAGCGGCCGGCAGCGAGCCGGCGCGGCGTGCCTCCTTCGATGGAGACGATGAAGATGGTCTGTTCGACACCGGCGGTGAGGAGCGCAGGATTGGGATCGGGGCGGCCGGGGAATTCGAAGTCGCCACCGTGGACGTAGACGACGGATTTGGCGTCGGGTGTCCAAGTGATGTCGCCGATGTCCTGGCCGTCGTCGGCGGTGTAGGCGGTTAATTGCTTCGATGAGAAGTTAGCGCTGGCGAGGTCGGCGATCCAGACGTTGCGGCGGCCTTCTTCGTTTGCCATCCATACGACGAGCGAGCCTTTTGGCGCGGCATGCAGCTCGGAGTTGAAGGCGCCGCTCATGACTTGCGGAAGCGTGAAGCTCTGCGCAGGAGTGCAGGGAACGACAGTGCCAAGAGATGCAACGAGGAGGGTAAGAAGAATTCGCCGGGTCATATTCGCGCTCACGGTGAAGAAAATTTTCACTTAGTAGAGCATTGTTCGGGGCGGGATGGCCAGCGACGATGAAGGATACAGGCAGAAACTATCAAGTTGCGGAGGCATCGTCCCACACCATGGCCTCAAAGCGATGCAACATGTTGAAGCCGTTGTGCTGGTAGAGGGAAAGTGCAGGGGAGTTGGCTTCGGTGACAGTGAGCGAGAGGCCGGTCACATTGGATTGAACAAATCCTCGGGCGCAGTGCCCTAGTAAAGAGCGTCCGAGGCCGTGGCGCTGGACGCGTGGGCTGATGCATAGCTGCGTGATGTGGCCGACATCTTCGCGCACACGGGAGCAGAGGATGAGGCCCTCGAGGTTGAGGGTGCGGGAGTCGCGAAGCACCCAGGAGTTTTCGGCGTCGAAGGTGCCGCAGCCGGGGAAGCGGATGATGTTGTGCAGAAAACGCTGCGCGCCGTGGAGGGTGCGGTACTGGTCGTTGATGCCGGCATCCATGTGGCCGATGTAGGCGCGATGGATGAGGTCGGCGGCGGAATCGTAGAACTCGGGACGCCATGGGTGGATGCGGAAGCCAGAGGCGAGCTTTGTTGGCGAAGCTGATTGCGTGAGCGAGGACGCGTTCAGATCACAGATCATAAAAAGGCGTGGGAAGGGTTGAAAGCCGCGCGCGAGGAATGGTGCATGCAGAGCGCCGGCAGGGAACATAAGGAGTTGTGACTCCACGCGATCGATGGCAGGAGTAGCCTGCAGCATTTCGAGGGTGTGATGCAGCAGGGTTTCGCAGATGGGGTTTCTCATGCCTTCGGCTTCGCCGAGCGCGTAGACATCACCGATGACGGCCTTTTCGCCCTCGTAGACGCAGAAGGCGTAGCCTGCGACGTGGCCGTTGTGCAGAGCGACAAAACCGGGGAGGATGCGGCTATCAAGATACTCAAGCAGAAGCTGCGTGGCTTTGGTGTAGTCCCAGTGGAGGCGAGCGCTCCAGCGTATGGCCTCGTCGCGCAAGAGCGGCGCGAGTTGAGTGGCGGAAAAATGCCGCAGGTCGAGGATTTCAAGTTGGGGCGTCTCGTTCATCTCTTACCAGTGTGCATTGCTCATTTTTATTCAGATGCGAGGGTACACCTGATAGACCGAGAGGCCCTTGGTCTCGTCCAGAAACAGCGGCTGGTAGAGGCGGCCTTGCAAGAGCTGCTGGAGCTGCGGGACTTCGTGCGTGGGGATGACGAGCACGTGCGCGCCGGCGGGAATGCCATCGGTGGTGTAGCTGAGGACTTCCTGATTACGATAGAAGGCGAGGCCGTAGACCATGTCGCGGCGGACATCGAGCGTGGCGACGACGGGTGTATTGGGAGCTGCCTGGGCAATCTGGCGGGCGAGTGGGCGGGCGGAATAGTTGGTGTCGAGCAGATGGCCGTTCATGACCAGCAGAAAGAACATGAGGCAGATAAGTGGGACGAGCGTGATGATGCGAATCTGGATGACTCCGCGCTTGCGAACGACGAAGATGACCAGTGCTGTTGCGAGCACACCGAAGACCGCGGCTTTGGCGAGTGCGAATGGCGAGGGAACGATGCGGGCATAACGCATGTACTGCGGGCAGAGCAGAATCACGAAAGTGATCAGGCCTGACATGGCAGCGTGGGTGTAGAGCAGCCAGTTGGGCATGCCGGAGCGACGGGTTCGGAACAGGTAATCGCCGGTGAGAATGGCGAGGGGCGGGATGGACGGCAGGATGTAGCCGGGGAGTTTCGATCCAGAGAATGAGAAAAAGATGATGGGGAAGAGCGCCCATAGGACGAGGAACTCGGGGAAGGCATCGCCGGGACGGATGTGGCCGAGATAGCGGCGGGGCTGGCTGCGGACTTTCCACTCGGCGATGGAAATCTGGAAGCCATCCCAGAGCGCGCGCATGGCGAGAGCGGTCCAGGGCATGAGGCCGATGATGAGGACGACTACATAGTAGTAGAACGGCTGATGATGCCGGTAGAGGTCGCTGGTGTAGCGCTCGAGATTATGGCCGATGATGAATTCATGGAAGAACTGCGGATTGCGGCGCTGGACAGCGATGAACCACGGCAACACCATGAGGAAATAAAGGATGATGCCGGGGATCCAGATGGTTCGGCGCAGCGCGGACCACTCGCGGCGCAGGCCGAGGAAGAGAAGGATGATTGCAATCGCCATGAAGGGCGCGACGGGACCTTTGGCGAGAGTGGCGGCGGCGACAAAGAAGTAGAGATCGAAGAGCCAGTATTTTTTGCCGGTCTCATACCAGGCGTACCAGCCAAGCATGCCGATGCTGAAGGGTGCGGCAAGTTGCATGTCAGTTGATGCACCGCGGGCAAAGGCAACGATGGCGACGCAGGAGATCATGATGAGCGCAGCGTCAAGATGGCCGCCGGGGCGGAATCGTCTCAGATGCAGGAAGGCGAGGATGACGAGCAGGGCGGTGGCGCTGGCGGAGGGCAGGCGGGCGGACCAGTCGGAGATGCCGAACTCTTTGAAGAAGCCCATGGCGCGCCAGTAATAGAGCGCAGGTTTTTCAAGCCAGGGCTTGCCATACAGGATGGGTGTGATGGTGCCGCCGACGAAGCACTCGTAGGATGCGTGGAGGTCTTTGGACTTGAAGCTGTGCGGCCAGACCTTGGCATGTGCCTCGTGGCAGACAGTGGAGTGCTGAGCGAGCATCTCGCGAGCGATCTGGGCGTAGCGTGGTTCGTCGGCGCCGACCAGGCCGAGGCGATCGCCACCTGTGAGTGGTGTAAGGCCGAAGAGGAGGAAGTAGGCGGTGATGATCAGCATGACGCTGAATTCCCACACGACCCTGCCGAGTTGCGTGCGCAGATAGACGCGCAGACCACCGTTGTTAGCAGGCGGAGCTTCGCTCACTGGAGGAATGGGGGGTGTGGGAGCGGCGGATTGGGGAGTGTCCGTCAATGGCGTGCTGCCGGGTTAGAAAATCTCTCAGGCGCGCAGCATGGCGAATGTAATGGAGATGCACACGCAAAGCGTCCTCGGAAAAGAAAACAGTCAGTCAATTGGTCCAGCAATCCAGTTGGGGAATCTCAAGCGAGAGTAAGGCTACCAGAGTTGGCCTAAAGCGTCTGTGACGGGACAGCCGAGACGCTGCTGCCAGCAGCATGGAGCGCAGCAACGACGCGCTTGCGAGCCTCGTCGAGCGGCCCGGGCAGCGTGCATCCGCTGGCATTGCGATGGCCGCCGCCGCCAAGGCGTTCGGCGACCTGAGAGACGTCTACCGAACCTTTGCTGCGCAGGCTGGTGCGATATTCGAGTTCGCCATTCTCGGTGACGAACTCACGCATGAAGGCAGCGGTCTCAATGCCGGACATGCCGATGAGGTAGTTCACGATGCCTTCGCAATCTTCAGGGACGGCCCCGGCGCGTGCCATTTCTTCAAGCGTGATCCAGCCGTAGGCCACCTCGCCATCTAACTGCATATTGTTGAGAGCAAGACCGAGGACGCGAATCTTGCTGGGCGGGTTGGAGAAGTACACAGCCTGCGCAACTTCATTGGCGCGTGCGCCGCTGGCAACCAGGTGCTCGGCGAGAGCGAAGGTGGCGGCGGTGGTGGTGGAGTAGGTGAAGGAGCCGGTGTCAGTGAGCACGGCAGTGTAGAGGCAGGTGGCCATGTCGGCGGAGATGCCAATGCCGGAGGCAACAGCAATGTCGTAGACCATGGCTCCAACAGCGGAGGCTTCGGGATCAATCCAGTTGAAGCCGGCGAAGTGGCGACCGCTCTTGTGGTGATCGATGTTGATGGTGAGGTGTGCGGCGATGTGGTCGAAGCCGGTGCGCCCGATGGAATCGCACTCGAGCAAGATGGCGGCATCGGGCGGCGTAGCGGGCAGAGAATGCGTGATGCGCTTGATGCCGGGAAGATAGCTATAGATAAGCGGGATGGGATCGGCGAAGACAACCTGCACGTTTTTACCCATGGCATCGAGCAGATGCATGAGGCCGACAGCCGAGCCGATGGCGTCTCCGTCTGGCCGCGCATGAGATGTGATGAGGAAGCTTTTCCGCTCGCGCAGAAGGGAAAGCAGAGCGGAGATGGATTCAGCTTGCGACATTCTGACTGGTTCTAAGTTGTACGTTCTAAGTTGTAAGTGAAAACAGGGTGGATCGACTTGCAACTTGAATCTTTCAACTTACAACTTTTTTGCCTCGTTCTTTCGCGCCTGCTTGGCGCGGCGTTTTTCCATACGGCCCAAAAGCTCATCCATGCGTGCGTTGATTTTTTCGGAGCGGTCAATGGCGAAGGTAATTTCCGGCACGTGGCGAACGCCCATGCGGTCACGAATTTCGGTTCGAATAAAGCCGCGCGCAGTCATCAGACCGGCGAGGGTGTCGGCCTCTTCCTTCTCGGTGCCAGTGACGGCGACGAAGACACGGCAGCTCTTTCCGCCGGGAGCGAGGACAACTTCTGTGACGTGGCAGGGGCCGATGCGAGGGTCAGAAAGCTCTCCTTCAAGCATGGCAGTGATCTCTTCTGCGAAGGTGTTGACGACGCGACCGCGGTGATAATCTCGGGCTCTTTGTTCAGGCATGAAAGCTCAGAATATCATCGCCGTGTGCCGCGATAGCGCGGTTACGCTCAACCATTTGGTAACTCAACGTCTGCTTCGATATAGCTATCGAGGAGGTCGCAGCCGAGGCCGACTGCCAAACGGCGGGCGGCGGCTTCTACCTGCTGCAGTTGCCCGGCGAGGTAGCTGGGCGAACTGGAGATGGCGACGATGCCGAGGGTGGCGCGGTTCCAGGCTGAGGCGTCGTCCAGCTCGGCGATGGAGATATTGAAGCTGTGGCCGAGTTTGTCCTTGAGAGCACGCACCGCCTGACGACGGTCTTTGAGCGATTGCGCGTGTTCGATGGCAAGCTCCAAGGTAAGGGACGCGATGGGCATGGGGTCAGCGTACATCTTGCGATGGAGCGGTGGAAGGACAAGCGAAATCGCCAAGAGTGGTATATCTGGCTGTACCGAAATAGACTGCGAACGCGAAGGAGAAGCATGTCAAACTCGCGCCGAGATTTTCTGGCAAAAACTTCGATGAGCTTGCTGGGAGCCGCGATGCTGGGCGACGCAACGGAAGCTGCCGCCAAAGGGCAGACGCCGTCGACTCCTGGAGCTCCACCGGCGTTTGGAACGGCGCCGGCAACTGGACCGGCAGTTACTCCAGCGACATTTGTTGAAGCGGAAAAGCTGATGCAGGTCGAGCTCACTCCGGCGGAGCTGGCGCAGGCCTCCGGCAACTGGCAACAGTCCATGGCGGCGCTCTACGAGCGGCGGCAGGGACCGAAGAAGATGGCGCTTGTGGACACGGATGTCCCGGCGACGATCTGGAATCCAGCGATCCCGCAGGTGACGATTGGAGTGGGCCGAGACATCTTTGTTGGGGCAGGCGGGAAAGATCTGCCGCTGCCGGAGAACGAAGACGACATTGCGTTTGCTTCGGCGACGCAGCTTTCACGCTGGATACAGAGCCGCAAGATCACCTCAGAACGGCTGATCGGGATTTATCTGAAGCGCATTGCGAAGTTCGATCCACAGTTGCGGTGCGTGATAACGCTGTTGAGTGAGCAGGCGATGGCCGAGGCTCGGGTGCTGGATAAAGAGCTGGCTGCAGGTGCATCGCGCGGGCCGCTGCATGGCATTCCCTGGGGCGCGAAAGATTTGCTGGATACTGCGGGGATTCGCACGACCTATGGGGCTGAACCCTTTGAGCATCGCGTGCCGGAGCATGACAGCACGGTGGTGAAGCGGCTGAAGGAAGCTGGAGCGGTGTTGATCGCGAAGCTGAGTATGGGTGCGCTAGCGCTGAACGATATCTGGTTTGGCGGACAGACGATGAACCCCTGGCTGCTGGAGGAAGGCTCATCAGGGTCGAGCGCCGGGCCGGGAGCTTCGGTTGCTGCGGGACTTGTAGGATTTGCGATTGGCAGCGAGACGCAAGGAAGCATCATCAGCCCTTCAATGCGTTGCGGCGTGACGGGGTTGCGGCCGACGTTTGGGCGCGTACCGCGTACCGGAGCGATGACGCTGAGCTGGAGCTGCGACAAGCTCGGGCCCATGGCGCGGTCTGTAGAAGACACATTGTTGGTGCTGGACGCAATCTATGGCCCGGATGAGCGCGACCTGGCGTGCGCGAAGCAGCCGCTGAGCTTCAACGTGAAGCAGAGCATGCATGGTCTGCGCGTCGGCTACTTCCCGGAGTGGATGAAAGCGGATCCCGCGACGGATGTCGACCGGCACGCGCTGGAGGTAGTTAAGTCGCTGGGATGGCAGCCGGTGGCGTTGACGATGCCGGCAGCGCCTTACGACTCGCTGAACGTGATTTTGTTTGCGGAATCGGCGGCGGCATTTGAAGAGTTGACTCTTTCGCACAAAGTGGATGAGCTCAAAGTGCAGGTCCCGGACGCGTGGCCGAATACTTTCCGGCAATCGCGGTTCCTTTCAGCAGTGGACTTTGTGCAGGCCGACCGGATGCGCCGCAAGGTGGCGGAGATTATGGCGCGGCTGTTCAAGGATGTCGACGTGATGCTGGTGCCTTCGCTGCGGGATGAGATGCTGGTGACGGCGAACTTCACGGGACATCCTTCTCTGACGTTGCGTGCAGGGTTTGTAGAGGTGAGCGAGGCGCGCAGTGACTGGGCGCCGGACCCGAAGCATCCGCTGCCGAAGTTCTCGCCGCCTCGGCGCGTGCCGCATGGCGTGACGCTGATTGGGCGACTGTTTGAAGAAGGAATCCTGGGGCAGGCGGGCATTGTGCTGGAAGAGGCGTTTAAAGTGGCTGGCGAGAGACCGAAGGGATTTTGAGGGCAGATAGTGGACAGTAGTGAATAAATAGTCGAGTTTTGTGAAAGCTTGGAGGCCGAGATGAAGAAAGCGATTGCGAGTTTGGTGGTGTTGGTGAGTTGCTGCGGTTTGGCGGCGGCGCAGAGTGGCGCGAAGGTCTGTGAGGCGAAGAAGTATGGGGCCACAGGTGATGGCAAGACCCTCGATACGATTGCGATCCAGAAGGCGATTGACGATTGCGCTGCCAAGGGAGCGATTGTGCGACTGGCTGGCGCCGCAAAGTTCGTGAGCGCTCCGCTGATTCTGAGGAGTCACACAACGTTGGAAGTTGCGACCGGCACGACGCTTGAAGCCAGCAGTAATCATGATGACTTTCCCGCGATTGAAGTTTTTCGCGAACACGGACGGCAGAGCCTGCTGAGCGCGAAGGACGCGGAAGACATTACCATCCGTGGCGGCGGTGTGATTGACGGCAATGGAGCTAGCTGGTGGGTTGACCCGCGGCAGCCGCGACCGCGACTGATCGTGTTCGACCACTGCAAGCATGTTTTGATGGAAAACATCACGGTGCAGAACTCGCCGATGTGGCAGATCGTGCCTTACTACTCGGAGGACCTGACGTTCCGCAATATGAAGGTATTGGCGCCGGAGCCCGAAGGGCACAACACGGACGGCATCAATCCGTTCAGCTCGAAGCACATTCTTATTGAGGATGTGTATATCGATACCGGCGACGACAATGTGGCCATCAAGAGTGGGCAGCCGAACTCACCTGGGCCGGATGATCCTAGCGAAGACATCACCGTGCGTGACTGCACCTTTATGAAGGGGCATGGGCTTTCGGTGGGCAGCGAAACTGCAGGCGGCGTGCATAATGTGCGCGTAGAGCGCGTGACGTTTGACGGAACGACACAGGGAATCCGCATCAAGAGTGGGCGCGATCGCGGCAACGACATCAGCGACTTCGTCTACAAGGACCTGACGATGAAAAATGTGGGAACAGCAATCCAGATAACGGATTACTACGGCGGGGGCGCGACGAGAGAAGGTGCAGCAGCGGTGAAGCAGGCGGCAGAGACTCGACTGACTCCGCACATCCACGACATCACGATTGAGAACGTGAAAGTGACTGGAGCGAAGATGGCGATGGACCTGGAAGGTCTGCCGGAGTCGCCGATCAGAAACCTGGTGCTGAAGAACGTGCAAATCGACGCTGCCAAAGGTGCGAAAGTTTACTACACGGAACTCAGCTCGCAGGGCGTGGTGGTGCATGCGCAGACCGGTGAGGCGATAACGATTGGCGCAGGTGTGAAGGGCGAGTTGAAGTAGCTATCCCGCTGCAAAAAAATACCTCTTCCCCTGAAGGGGAAGAGGTTGTCGTTGAGGACAGCAAATTCTTTGGTGGCGGCCTACTTTACCGTCGAGCGAGCCGGTATCCCTGCAAACGCTGAGCTGTTGCTGCGCTGATGCTTGGCGAGGCTGCGCACCAGTTGCCTGGTCACCTGCCTGGCAGCAAACTCTGAGCCGGCGGCGAAGCGCAGCAGAGGACCGAAGCTGGAATAAGCGACGGGACCGATCATGGAGAGACCTTTGACGGAAGTCTCGAAGTGTGGGCCGAGCACAGGAGCTCCGTCACGACGGCAATTGATTTCTGAGCGAATGGCGTCATTGAGGAAGCGATAACGGCTCATGTCGACGCGGAAGCCCGTGCCGGCGATGATGTGCGAGGTGATGTGTTCGCGCGATTCGCCCTCCGAATTGGTGAGCGTGAGCTTGATACGGCGGTCTGCGGAATTGGGAGCTTCGATGAGTTCGGCCGAGGAGATAGACCATCCCAGAAGCGTGGGGAACTTGCCTGCAACGCGGTCGCGCAGTGTGCTTCCGCCAGCGGGGCCGAGGTGTTTATAGATCACGAGATCGCGAATGGGGCTGGGGAGAGCGCGCATGAGTCCGGGCATGTTGGAAGAGATCCAGGAGCGCATGCTGTGACCCAGCGGAGAAGAAGGATGGAGCAGGCGATCGAGGAACGGACGCTGTTCAGAGCTGCCGGTCTCATGAAAATGAATTTTGAATTTGCGGGAGATTAAGGTAACGCGCGCACCAGCTTCATGCAACAGGGCAGCGGAGTTGAGCGAGCTTGCGCCGCGACCCAATACAGTTACATCACTGCCTGCGAAGCTCTGGAAGACGCGATGCGCGGTGGTATGCGTGACCATGTTCTTGGGCAGGTGAGCGAGATCGGGTGGAAGGTACTGGAAGAGACTGACGCCGGTCGCAGCGATTACGTGGCGAGCGAGGAAGGTGTCGCCGCTAGCAAGCGTGACGCGGAAGACGTTGTCTTCGCGTTCGATCGAGACGACATTCTGCTCTTCAAGATTGGGGACGAAACGGCGCGCGAACTCCTGGCCGTAGGCGATGAAGTCTTCTACGGGGATTGGAATCTGGGTGTCGTGGTAGGGACGGCCAGTGAGCTTGCAGAAATCTTCAAGGGTGAAGGGGACTGAGCCTGAAGAAAGATTGGAGGCGAATCCATCTGACTTAAGCAGCATCGTCGCGGGCATCTGCGTTGCCCAGCTTTGCATCGGCGAGCCAAAGATACGGAATGGAACTCCAGCTTCGCGAAGGTGGGCTGCGAGGGAGAGGCCGTAGGGACCAGCACCAACAATCGCTGCATGAACAAGATTCGAAGCGCGGTTCACGTGAGGGTTGATTCCCTTCTTATCTTCCGAGAGAGAGATCTCCCCCGTGGTCGTTCCTGCAACATATTGATATGTTGCGGCTCAAATGCATGAGACACCCTCTACTGCGGCAGTCGATATTGCACGAAAGTGGTATGCCCGTAACCCAAAAGGGGCCTGCAATGTTATCGATGCTGTAACCGGGTGGCGAACCAGTAAACTGTCGCGGTGACCGCAGCCGAAAATCCATCACTTTCTAGAGCGATGCCTCGCGTTCTGCTTCTGGCGACAGAGCGCTGGCTGACGACAGCGCGCATGGCGATGGCGCTGCGTTCTACCGGGTGCGATGTGCAATTGATGGCGCTGGAAGGGCATCCGGCGATGCTTACGGGAGCAGTGAGCGCGCGATACGGCTACCAGCCGTTGAAGCCGATTGCGAGCGTGGCTGCCGCGATTGAGCAGGCGAAGCCGGATACGGTTGTGCCGGTCGACGAACTTGCTGTAATGCACCTGATCGAGCTCAAGGATTCGGCCGTGAGCGAAAGCCTGAACGCTCTGCTAGAGCGCTCACTGGGTAGTGACAAGGTGTTATCAGTGGCGCTTTCGCGAATCAGGCTGCTGGAGCTGGCGAAGTCAGAAGGCGTTACCGTGCCGGAGACGATTGCCGTTGACTCGCGCGATGAACTGCAGGTCGCTGCTACGCATCTTGGCTTTCCACTGGTGCTGAAGGCGGATTCAACAGCCGGCGGTCGTGGCGTGCGCGTGGCGAACAACCTGGTGGAGGCGGGTGCCTGGTGGTCGAGACTACATCGTCCACTGAGCTTGCCGAGGTCTATTTGGCGATGCCTGAAGTGGAAAGAGTGGACGCACTTCAGGCCATGGTTCAAAGGGCTGATCCGCGGCGTGACATTGCAGCGGTACATGAACGGCGGGGAACGCACGGCGATGGCTGTTGCGCATCGTGGAGAGTTGCAGGCGTTCGTTTGCTTTGAGGTGGCGCAGGCATCGAAGTTCCTTGGGCCGTCGACGGTGCTGCAGGTTGTTGATGATCCAGTGATGGTTGCTGCTATGCGCGCGGTGTTGCGGGGCATGGGCGCAACTGGATTTTGCGGTTTCGACTTCATGTTGAGTGGAGATGGCGCGCCGATGCTGATCGAAATGAACTCGCGACCAACGCAGCTTGCGCATCTTGCGCTGGGGCCGGGACACGACCTGGTTGCAGCTTACGTGCGCTCGGTGCTGGGGCACGACGTGGCCGATCGAGCGGCTGCAACAGAGGGCAACATGATTGCGTTGTATCCGCAGGAGCTGGTGCGCGATTCCAGGAGCAGCATGCTTTCGCAGGCGCATCATGATGTCCCCTGGGAGTGCCCTGCGCTGGTGCGCTATGCGATGGAGCCGCTGCCCGAGGCGATTACGGGGGACATACGGTGGAAGCAGGGTGCAGAGAGTGGAGAGTAGTAAAAAGCAAAAGGCCTTCGCAGACGCGACGGCCTTTTCTACTGTCGATGGCCCGTTCTCTATCCTCTGCGTTTAGTAGGCTCCGCGCCCACGGGCGACGGCGGCGAAGGTACGCAGCATAATCTTAATGTCCAGCCCCAACGACCACTTGTCGATGTAGCGCAAGTCGAGCTTGATGGAGTTGTCGAAATCCATGTTGGAGCGGCCGGAGACCTGCCAGAGGCCTGTCATGCCTGGCTTGACGGAGAAGCGGCGCATCAGCCACGCCTCAGAGAAGCGGTCGACATCGCGCGAAGGCAGAGGCCGCGGGCCAACCAGCGACATATCACCCTTGACCACGTTGATGAGCTGCGGGAGTTCGTCGAGCGAAGAGCGGCGCAGGAAGACGCCGAATGGGGTGACGCGTGGATCACTCTTGATCTTGAAGGTAGGACCGCTGTTTTCGTTGAGATGTTCGAGTTCGGCTTGTTTGGCCTCAGCATCCACGATCATGGTGCGGAACTTGATCATGCCAAACTTGCGCTTGGCCAGGCCGAAGCGCTGCTGCACGAAGAATACCGGCCCCTTGCTGGTGAGCTTGATGACCAGGCCGATGAGCAGAAAGAGCGGAGCGAGAGCGATGAGGCCAAGTGTAGCGCCGATGCGGTCGAGCGTGGACTTGAGCACGATTCGGTGATCGACGTGGACCATCTCGACCACGACGCGCGATCCATCGACGGGATCGACTGTTTGATTCTTGGCGATTTCCGAGGTGAACAGTTCCAGCGAATACTGGGTCTGGATGCCTGCTCGGCCGCAGACGGTAACGATATCTTCGATCTCCGCGAAGTGGCTCTTGATGGGCAGAGCGACGATGACTTCATCGACCGGGAGGCGCATGAGGATGTTTTCGAGATCTGGAACGCCGCCCAGTACAGGGCCAATCATGCTGCAATCGGGCTGCGGTTTGGAATCGATAAATCCGATGAGCTGATAACGGAAGTCAGGGTGGGTGCGAAGCTGGGTTGCGAGGATGCGAGCTCGCACGCCGGTGCCGCAGATCAAAATCGTTCGGCGGCGGCGGAAGGCCGGGCGGATGCGGTCTTCGTAGGTGTAAACGACAACGCGCGTGAAGAGCATAAGCGTGCTGGCGAAGAACCAGAAGATGAGGGCAGCGGTAACAAGGTCAGGATGCAGGTCGCTGTAGTGCAGCAGAGGCAGAACGATGGCGACGCAGAAGATGGCAGTGACGGGGACCTTCCAGACAAAGCTCAGGAAGGAAGGGTTGAGACGCGCCTGGTGAATGCCGGACATCCAGAACAGAAAACGCCAGGCCATGAGCAGGCCGATTTCGACACAGAGGTTGCGCATTGAAATGCGCATCTGCAGAAAGTGCTGGAATGGAGTTCCCTGGGCGAACGAGAAGCTCAGTAGCGTAAGGAAGAGGGCAACGGTGAGCGCCACCTGGTCTGCGATTCGAATCAGTGGTGAGGTCAACCGCTTCATCAGCAGCGGGACAAGGTGCGACTGCGGGCCGACGGTTTCAGGACGCGCGGAAGTGACGCGCGTGGCCGGCAAATTTTGTGCGGCCCGCGAAGGGTGGGCCAGTGCTTTCAAAGTATCTTCAGACATAGCTTTCAGTCAGTTCAAACCGTCAATTTCTTGCTGTCCATTCTTGCTATCCGGGGACCCTGGCTCCCGCTCTTTGGCGTTCGAGAGAGTCTCTAAGGCGAGAGTACGCTGCTGAATTTCAACGAACATACGACGGACGCAGCAATTACCGCCACGAAAGTTGTAGCCAGGAGTAACGCTTGAGGGGTGATATTGACAGGGAGCAGCCTCTTCGCTTCGCCTTCGGGCGGTTCGGGTTTTATCCGACTTTTCCTCGTGTTTCATGGGGTTATTTGGGTTTAGCCCATGTTGTGATTGGTACACTGGCAGCGGTCGGCGCATTGGCTGAACTTCAGCAAATGGCGCTAAATGCAGCGATATGAAGAGTTACGCACCACCCAAACTCCGGCAGATCGTCACCGAGGCCGTCTTTCGACGAGGCCGGGTCTTTCTGCTGACCGTGTTCGTGGTGATGGCCGCCGTTCTGCTGGTTACGGTGCTGATGCATCGCAAGTACAAGGCTGAGGCCAAGTTGATGGTGCAGCCGGTGCGATCGCAGGCGCCACTGGGCACCAATCCTAACCAGCAGGTGATGACGTCGAGCGACGTTTCTACGACGGAAATCAACAACGAAGTTGACCTTCTGCAGAGTCCTGGCGTGGCGCGACGAGCGCTGGGTGAGACGGCATCCGGCACGGATACCGTGTCACAGGAAAAAGCTGTCACGCAGTTACAGAAAAGCATTGATGTAGAGCCGGTGCACCAGAGCAGCAACATCGACGTTGCACTGACTGCCGACTCGCCCGCAGAGGCAACGAGCCAGTTGCAGAAGGTGCTGGATGCGTATTTCCAGGAGCGCCAGAACAGCTCACGTTCCGGTGGGGCTGCACTATTCTTCGATCAGCAAGCTGTCGATAAGGCAAAGCAGGTTGATGCTGACCAGCAGGCGCTGACTGATTTTGAGGTGAAGCACCAGATTGCCGATTTGGATGATGAGAAGAAGCAGCAGGTGACCCGGGTTGGGTTGCTGCAGGACAATCTTTCCGCGGCTGAGGCGCAGCTAGCCAGTGCTAACAGCAGAGTGATAGCACAGCGCCGCGAACTGGCGGCGACTCCACAACGCACACGAACTGCGGAACGGACTATCACTAACCAGTACACACAGGAGCACTTGAATACGGAGCTGGTGGACCTTGTAAACCATCGCACGGAGCTGCTGAAGCGCTACCCGCCGACCTCGCGCGAAGTAGTGGAAGCCAACGAAAAAATCAGCACGATTCAAAAGGCGATTGCTTCCGCGGGCACGACTCCTGCCGGTGAGACCGCGACGGATGTAAATCCTACGTATCAGCAACTCAGCTCGGCGCTGGCGCTATCTATCAGCGAGGCCAGTGGCATTGCCGCGCAGCGTGACCAGCTGCAGGTGCAGTTGAAAGACGCGCGACAGCGGATGGCTGATCTGGAAGAGTCAACCGGGCCGTACGACGCGCTGCAGCGGAAGCTGGTGCAATCACAGGACGACTACAAGCTTTACTCACAGCGGAGCGGCGAGGCGCGGGTGTCTGAAGCGCTGGACAACGCGAAGATGTTCGATGTGTCTCTGGTGCAGCCGCCCGTGGCGTCTCCGGACCCGGTGCGGCCTAAGCCTGTACTGTATCTCTCTTCAGGGTTTGCGTTTGCGGTCCTGCTGGGAATGTTGCTGGCACTTTACTCGGACACATCTGCAGAGCAGGTGTATACACCTGCGCAACTCGATGTACTGACCGGAGAGCGGACGATAGCGACGTTTGCCGATGAAGACGATGCTGACGATCACGAAGAGCGCAACCGGTTGGAGTATCGCCGCGTGCTGGTGACGATTCGGCAAGCACTGGGCGCGGAAGAGCACGGCGGTGGATCAAGTGCTGCTCCGAGTGTGGCGAACGGCGGCGATGGTGCGACGGTGGTGCGTTCCGGACACGATGAAGCAGTGGCTTCAGCGCACGGCAAGCCTGCTGGATATTGCGTAGCGTTCACTTCCGCGCTAGCTGGCGAAGGCGTGACTTACCTGTTGACACGCCTGGCGACAGAGGCAGCGCGGCAGGCCAGCAGCCGCGTTGCGGTGCTGGACATGGGCATGCTGCTGCGGAGGTTTGAATCGCAGGAGAGTGTGAGCTTCGGTATGAAGTTCAACCAGAGTGCTCAATTCTGGACGCTGGCATTCAATGGGGATGCGACGCTGCATCCGCATGGGATGCGACAGGGAGGGACGCAAGGGCAGTTCTCTGCACGTTTGCGCCCGCTGCTGATCGCTGCACGACGCGAGTTCGACTTCATCTTTCTCGATTGCCCCAGCGTGCAGGCCTCTACGCTGGCCAGTGAGCTGGATATCTGCGTGGATGGATATGTGGCTGTAGTGAGCGCTGCGCAGCCTCGCAAACAGAATCTGGAACAGCTAACCGCCGTGCTGCGCGAGGCGCATGCTCCACTACTAGGCTATGTGTTGAACCGGCGGCGCTATCCTGTGCCGGGATGGCTGCACCGCGCGATTTGGTAGCGCCTACTCCAAAAGCGAGAGAATTGGCAATTCCACAAAGGTGCCTTCGGAGGCTCTTGGCGTGCTCCCTTCTGTGGGCGATGCTGGAATCATGAGACCCGTGTCTCCTGCCTATGCCCGAGGATGGCTGGCTTGCGCCTTGCTGGCGCTTGCTGCGCCGCTTTGTGCGCAGACGCAGAGTCCGACTCCCTGGCCGACGGATCTCCCGCCGCCAGCGCCTGTGAATACATCTGCTCCCGCCAGCACCGCGAGCACAGGCAGCACGGCAGGCGCAGATGCATCGGCGTATTACGTTGTCCATCCGGGCGACGTGCTGGTGATCAACTTTCGCTATACACCGGAATTCAACGACGAAATAACAGTTGGCCCCGATGGCCGCGGTGTGACCAAGGCTGCCGGAGACATTACGCTCGCCGGGCGGACTCTGCCAGAGATTCAGCAGGAGATCATTCACGGATCGACAGACAAGCTGGTGAATCCTGAGGTAGCGGTTTCGCTGAAAAGCTTTGAGGCTCCGAATGTAGTTGTCGCTGGCGAGGTGCAGAAGCCGGGCCAGTTCGATCTGCGCAAGGCGACCACAGCACTGCAGGCGATCCTGATGGCTGGTGGGCCGAAGGAAGATTCGGCGATGAACCATGTGTATTTGTTCCGGCGCATCAACGCGGACACCGCGGAAGTTCATGTGCTGCAGCTCGGGCATTACGAATCCAGTAAACGCTCCAAGGAAGACATGCTGCTCCAACCCGGCGACATGATTTTGGTAAATCGCGATGCACTCGAAAAGATCGGCCGCTTTATGAAGACCTTTAATCTCGGCGTGTATTTCAACCCCATCGGCAGCAGTGGGCTCTTTTAGCTTGAAGACAATGTTTTCCGATGCCCGGGCGATCGAAAAGGAGCGCAGGTGAAGGTGCTGCTGATGGCCTATGAATGCAGCCCCTGGCGCGGCTCCGAGTGGGCCGTGGGATGGGGACGTCTGCTGCAGGCCGCACGCGGCGTAGAGCCGCACGTGATTACCAGCGAAGAGAATTTTCATGCGCTGGAGCGTGCACAGACAGAGGGTCTGCTGCCAGCGAATGTCCGCTTCTACACGCCAGTGCCTGACGCGAAGCTGCGCGAGCTGGAAAAGACGCCAGCGCTTTTTGCGTACAACTACACGGCATACCACCACTGGCAAAAGCTGGCGTTCAGCCTTGCTAAAGAGCTGCAGGCCCGCGAGCACTTTGATTTGGTGCACCAGATCAATGTTTGCACCTTTCGCGAGCCCGGCTATACGTGGCGGCTGGGTGTTCCTTATTTATGGGGGCCGGTGGGTGGCACGCAAAATTTTCCGGCACGCTTTCTGACGATACTGCCGCCGGTAGAAGCGTTCAAAGAAGCGATGCGCAGCGTGAGCAACAAAATCTCACTGCGGTTCAAACCGCGAGTGCGTGATGCAGCGCGTGCGGCTGTGATGATTGTCGGGGCAAATTCTACAAATCAGCGCGACTACGAGCGCGTGTTTGGCCGCGCGGTAGAGAGGTTGATTGAAACTGGTCTGCACGAGGTGAACGAGCCTGAACGCACACGCTTTCGCGAGCGCGTTTACAAGCCTGGCGCGCCAATCAAAATTCTTTGGAGCGGCGAACTGCAAAGCCGCAAGGCGTTGCCGATCTTGCTGCGCGCGCTGGCTACGCTACACGACATTCCGTTTGAGCTGACTGTGCTGGGCGATGGACCGCAGCGCTCCAACTGGCAGGCTCTCACGAAGAAGCTCGGGCTCGTCTCGCAGGTTGCGTTTCTTGGGCGGTTGCCGTTTGCTGATGCCGTCGCACAAATGGATAAGGCGGAGCTTTTCTGCTTTCCCAGCCTGCGCGATACCAGCGGGAACGTGGTGCTGGAGGCGCTCGCTGCAGGGGTGCCCGTAATTTGTTTCGACCACCAGGGCGTAGGCGACATTGTTACGGCGGAGTGCGGCGTGAAACTACCGGTTGTCTCTCCGGCACGCGCGGTGGACGATTGGGCACGCACGATTCGCGAGCTAACGAACGACCCTGCGCGCTTGCTGCGCATGAGCGAGTCTGCGACAACGAGAGCGCGTGATTTTCTTTGGGATCGCAGCGGCGACTGGATGCTGGCGGCGTATCGCAAGCTCGCGCCGGCTCAGGTCGCGACAGAGACGAGCGTGCCCGCATGACACTGCTTTCTGAATCCGGCATTGGCCAGGAGACTGAGCTCGACTCACAGACTTTGTGGGAGCGAACGCGGCGGCTTATGGGCAAACGCCTTGGCTACGCGTTCGCTGACCAGGTGGTGTACAGCTTTGGCAACATGATTGTTGCGGCGCTACTTAATCGCTACTGTGGGGCACGGGAGTTCGGCATCTACATCCTGACGCAGCGCGCACTCGATCTGATCATCCAGATGTGCAATGTATTTCTGTGGGGGCCGCTGGCGTATAACTTGGCGGCGACGGCGGAAGAGCGGCGCAATCTGTACCGGGGCAGTGTGTTTATGCTTCAGCTTGTGTGCTGTGTTGGTGCGACGCTGGCCATGTGGGCCGCGACTTCGTGGTCATCAACACCATCGCGTGGACTTTACTACGGAGTTTTCTATCCGCTGGTTGCCGCCTCTGCTGGCATTGTCTTTCGCGAGTACACCCGCCGTATGTATTTCTGCGAGATCCGCATGAAAGAAGCCTTCTGGACGGATGTTGCGACGGTGGCTCTTCAGATTGGCGGGGTTGTGTACTTGCACATGACGCATCACTTGAACGTCACGAACACGCTGTGGATACTTTCGGCCGGAGCGATCCTCGTGAGCCTGTGGTGGCTGGTGCGCGAGTGGCGCAGGCTGGCATTTGGCGTGGCTGAGATGATTGCGGACTTTCGGCGGAATATGCGGCTAGGCCGCTGGTTCCTGGGCGCAAATATGGTGTTCATGGCCAGCTCGCAGTTCAATCCATGGCTGCTGAGCGGTGTGCTTGGAGGAGCCAGTGTAGGTGCTTATGCGATCTGCGAAAGCATAGTGAACATTCCACGTGTAGCGCTGACCAGCATGCAGAACATGATGGCACCGACGATGGCACGCGCCTTTGCCACTGGTGGTAAAAGCGAGCTGCGTAAGCAGGTACACCACTTCGACCGGTTGCTGTTTATTGGATCTACCGTGTTTGGAATCGGCATCTATTTTTTTGGACCGTGGGCAGCAACGGTGATCTACAAGAAAAATGTTCCTGACAACGCTCATATGATTTTGTTGCTGCTGGTTTACAACTTTGTTGCCTACGCCATGACGATGGCGCAAAGCTACGGTCTGACAGCGATGGATAAAGCGGGATTTACCTTTTACGCAAATCTCGCGGGGTTGATGGCGCAGATTGGTGTCTCCTTCTGGCTAGTGAAGATGTTCCATGTTCCGGGAGCCGCGGCAGCCTTGCTGATTGGCAGCGTGACCGTGGTTGCAGTCCGCCAGATTTTTTACACGCGCCAGATGCGTTCTCCATCTGAGGAGGAAATACAAGCTGCGTGAGCGTCCTCAGACCAACACGAATTACAAGAACAGAAGAACGCAGCCAGGATGTAGCTCTCGAGCGTGAATCGCACAAGCTGCGCTGGAACAAGATCCTGTGCGGCATTGCTCTCGGTATCTGCTTCTGGTTCTCGGTGCCGTACCAGTTTCCGTACATACAAGAGCGCGATCCCAAACTCGCGGCAGCAGTCGAATCGCAGGCGTATGCGGGCAGCATCTCGCGCCAGATATCCATGCCGATCCTGTTCTGTGTTGGCCTTTACATGCTGTGGCGGCTGCCTAAGCGTGGCGAACTTCGCGGCCGGCTGATGGCGCTGGCACTTATGTATGTGGGCTGGGCAGTGTTGAGTATTAGCTGGAGTGCTGACCCTTCCATCACCGGCAAACGGCTTGTAGTATTTGCGATTGATGCGTTTGTTGCGTATGTGATTGCGCGCACACTCAGCATGATGGAGATGGAGGTACTTGGATTTTTTGCGACTGCCGGCGTGGCACTGATCGCCCTGTATGTTGAGACAGTGAAGCTGGCGGAACTCGCGCCCTTCGATCCTGATTACAGATTCATGGGCGTGACTACGGCGAATTACATGGCGATGAGCCTAGTGGTGTGCGTGTTCTGTGCGCTCACCCTGCTGGAGCATCGGAGGCGATGGGCCATATGGCTGGTTCCATCGGCGGTGGTAGCGCTCACGCTATTGGTGCTCACGCGTTCCCGTGTTAGTACGCTGATCGTGATCCTGATGCTGGCGGTCATGTTGAACAAAATAGCGCGCGACTTTTTTTCGCCACACATGCGTGCACTGCTGGTGATTGGAGTGCTCGCCGTAACTGTACCGGTTGTGATTTACGTTGTGGGTAGAACGGGAAGCGGCGCAGCACAGATGGCTTTCATGATGGGCCGCAATGACACGGAGAATACTTCCAACCTTTCCAATCGCGCGCCATTGTGGAGTGAGCTGATGGAAAGTGTCGAACGCAAGCCGTGGCTCGGCGCAGGTTATGACGGTTTCTGGACCCCTGAGCGAGTGGAATCGATCTCTGCCGACCAGGGATGGGCGGTGCCGCACGCGCACAATACTTACCTGGACCAGGCGCTTTCGCTGGGAGTCTTTGGTGCGTTGCTTTATTTTGCGATGGTGTGGAGCGCGGTAGTGGTGGCGTGGGGACGCTATCGCAAAGACAGCAGCGCTGACAATCTGCTCGCGGCTGTGCTGCTGACATGGCTTGCCCTGGAAGGGTTGGCGGAGTCTGTCCCGCTCGATCCTTATTTGCCGACGCTACTGGCTTACGCGTGCATTGCCAAGATGTGTATGACGGCCACGGGTGATGAAGTAGCTGTGGAAGAAGTTGAATCCACGCCTGAGCCGCGGAGGCGGGGGTTGACTGCCTCGTATTCGCGCGAACCGCTCATGCAGGGACGAGGCCGCTGACATGGAACCGCTTGATCAGCAGCTTGCCAATACAAGCCTCGTCCCGCAAGAGCGTATTCGCCTGGGCCCAGGTGAGCCGGGTTTGGTGAGCATCATTATTCCGACATACAGGCGTTTGCACGATCTGAGGCTGGCTGTAGATAGTGCGCTGGCGCAGACGCACAAGAATATTGAAGTAATTGTTGTGGCTGATGGGCCTGACCCCGAGGTGCGCGCAGCGCTTACGGGGATGGACCCTCGGCTGATGTACCTGGAACTCGACACCAATCGCGGGCCAGCTGCAGCACGCAATACAGGCGTGCGCGCCAGCCGCGGCGAGTGGCTTACGTTTCTCGATGACGACGATACAATCCTGCCGGAGAAAGTTGCAGCGTGTTTTGCCATGGCGGATTCGGCGCGGCCACTGCGGATGATTTCGTGTAGAACGATTTATCGGCGCGACAACAAAGAAGATGTTTGGCCTTCGCGGCCTATTGGCCCGAATGAAGATGTTGCCGATTACATTCTGATTCGCAGTTCGTTGCTAGGGCGCCCTGGTGTGCTTCCCATCCAGTCGCTGATGGTGCACCGCAGTATTCTGCAGCAGGTTCCGTTCAGCACGCATAAGGACCATGAAGACTGGGCGTGGCTGCTGGATGCATGGCACCTGGCAGGAGCACGCGTGGAATTCTGCTGGCAGCCGCTGGTGATTTACAACATTGTGACTAACAGCATCTCGCGCAGCAGGCGCATGAACTGGCAGGATTCGATGGCATGGGCGGAGAGTTACCACCTGTGGCTGAGCCGGCGCGCCTACAACTCGTTCCTTACAACCAAGGTTGCACTGAAGGCCAAGCGTTCGCACGATTGGCGCGGCCTGCGCGAGATTATCTCTAAAGTGGTGAATAACCAGCCAGGATTTCTTGACCTGCTGTTTCTCTCGGGCATGGTGATACTGCCGAGCTTTGTGCTTCACCTTGCGTGGAAGCGGTCGCTGGCGTCAGGTGAAACCAGCTCAAAGTGAAAACTGGAACTGAATTGCGTTAGGAGCGGACGGTAAGGCCTGCGCGCTCACCGTTGCGTGCACGGAAGTCGATAGAACGCAGGAATGCGGAGCGCTCTTCATGTCCGCGCAGGATGGGCCAGAAGGCGCGCAGCAAGCCTTCGGTGTACCAGAGGCTGCAGAGTACATCGAGCTCCAGGCAGCTGTCGTCACGCAATTTGGCGAAGAGCAGCACAATCCAATCGCGCCATACGGCAACTGCCGCACGAAGAGCTACGAGCCAGAGAACATCCGCGGTGCTCTTGCGGCGATGCACGCGGGCATCGCTGGCGCCGAGCCGAAGCGACGTCCAGCGAAGATTTTTGCGCTCCATGCGCTGCTCAGTCATTACGTGCAGACCAGGCGAGAGTGGCTGGAACCACAACTCATTGCCGGCGGCACGAGCGCGTTTGAAGAAGTCAGTATCTTCGCCACCTTCGGTGAAGGTAACGTCGTAACCGGCGAGCGACTCAAATACGTCGCGGCGAATCAGCACGTTGTTTGTGGCTGGATTTTCCTTTCCGGTGTAGCGCAGTGGCGCGTCGCCCAGCAGGTGTTCGCCAAGAACGCGGCGCACACGCGGGCCGAGATCTTCCGTGCTACTATTTGCCGGGAGCTGCAAGCGCAGCGCTCCGCCAACACAAACTGCGTTCTTCTGCTGTGCAAGTAGATGCAGATCGCGCAGCCAGTTTGGGTCGGCGATCTGGTCATCGTCAAAGCTGGCCAGCCATTCGCCACGGGCTGTGTGGCCGCCCAGGTTGCGTGCCGCAGCTACGCCCGCGCTCTTGCCATGCACAACAATGAAGGGAACAGGTGAACGCTGCTGCATCTCGCGCAGTAACTCCGGTGTGCTGTCAGTGGAACCATCGTCGACCACAACAATTTCTACAGCATGGTCTTTAGCCCAGCTCTGGTGCAAAAGGCTCTCGAGCGCGTCGCGAAGCATGCCTGCGCGGCTGCACGTAGCCAGCACAATGCTGGTGTTAATCGCTAGCGGCTGTTCTGTCTCGGAACTCATCGGCATGCTGGAACTTCGTCTGTTGCTGATTTCAGCTTATCTCGCTACCACGTGGCAAGCTATGGGGTCTTTGAGGATGAACCGAATTGAGCGACAGCCGCAGCTACCGGCGCCAGTTCAGCTATCGCGCGGCCGGCTGATAGCGCAACACCATTACAACGGTCTTATTGGTTCGGTCCGGTAGTGGAAGCATCGCAATCTTTCTGGAAGAATGCAGCGCAGCGATCTCGCGTCCCAGCCACTGAGTGAAATCCTCATCCAGCATAGTATTCGGTGCCAGATGGGTGTTTCTAACGAATTCGGCTTGCTCAGCCGGCAAAAGTGCAGAAGCATCTAAACTTGCTACTCGATATTGCTGGCCGGGAACCATGGTGAAGCCGTAGACGACAGTGTGCGCGGTGGTGTCTTTCTGTGCATCGACGGTTGCCTCAGCGTCCATGTAGCCATGTTTGCGGTAAGGGTCCTGAAGATTGGAACGTTGCTTTCCCAGGGCGAGGACGGTTGCTGCGTCGCCCGGTTTAATGGCAATGATCTTTTGCAAGTCGTTGAAGGAAATCGGAGCAGCGGCATGCACTTCAACACGGCTTACGTGATAGAGAATGCCGCCGTAGAGTGGAACATTAATGTCGACCCAGTACCGATTGGAATCCTGGCGGGGCGGCGAGAATGAAGGTTCACCGGTCGCGGCATCCAGGTAGCCGGCATTACGAAAAATTTCTGTCACCCCATTTTTCACGGCAACCGGCGTCTCGTATAAATCAAAGTCTTCGAGATGGAACTTGATCATTGCGGCGGAGGATTCTGCGCTGGCCTGGGGTGGAGCGCCGGCGATCTGAAGATTTCCAATCAGAATCCTTGGCCTCACGATCGTGATCATGGTGGCGACGATAGGGCCGCCAGGAACATCCGTGGAGGGCATCGTGTCTACGCTTGCATCAACGCCCTTGTCGCGAAGCATAGC
>Ga0206874_1039_pt2 | contig 34086 bp, 34 predicted proteins | sample Alteio_BWOrgCont_12_FD_152629 | JGI IMG/M metagenome (GOLD analysis project Ga0206874, IMG submission 152629) | Enriched cells from forest soil in Barre Woods Harvard Forest LTER site, Petersham, Massachusetts, United States -... | ecosystem: Environmental > Terrestrial > Soil > Temperate forest >...
CCAATATCCAGGCCATCCGCAAAACAATCGTAACCATTGCCAGGGCCAAAAAGCGGTTTGCGGTAAGGTTGATTTTTTTAGAAAACCATAACTGTGTGGTAAAAGTCAGCCCGATAAATATCGTTCCCAGGAAGGCCAGGTCATAAGGGGTAATATGGAAAGTATATGGATTCAATGGGTTTGTTACTTCAATCCCCGTTCCAATTTATCAATCTGCTGATATATAGGGATTAGCGTTCAATTTACAATAATTATTGTAATAAAAGCGGACATTGGGTTGCCCGCTTTTGAATTGCCTGTAAGAATAGTCTTCAGAGCCTGGTTTTGAAAAACCGGGCTTATGTTGTTTTGGGATTATTTGAAGAATTAATCCCAAATGCCGTTCTGCACTGTAAATATCACCGGCACGCCGCCGGTTACCATAATGGTATGCTCGTGCTGTGCAACAAAACCACCTTTATTGCCATGCAGCGTCCAGCCGTCGGCTTGTGTATCCGCAATTGTCGACCTTGTTGAAATGAATGTCTCTATCGCGACCACCGAATTCTTTTTAAAACGCCCGGTGTTATACCTGTCGCAGTAGTTGGCAATCTCATGTGGCTCCTCGTGTAAGCTGCGGCCAATACCATGCCCGGTAAGGTTTTTTATTACCGTGTAGCCGGCTTTTTTGGCTTCAGTCTCAATCAACCTGCCAATCTCCGATATCCTGACACCACCTTTAATGTTATCGATCGCTTTTTTTAATATCGCTTTCGAGGCCGCTACCAGTTTGCCATGACCGTAGAGATCCTGCCCTAATACGAAGGAGCCGCCATTATCAGCCCAGTAACCATTTAGCTCTGCCGATACGTCAATATTTACCAGGTCACCTTCTTTAAGAATTTTACCGGCCGATGGTATGCCGTGCGCTACCTCGCCATTAACGCTTATACAAGTATGCCCGGGGAACTGGTAGGTTACCGCAGGTGCAGAATATGCGTCAAACTGCGCCAGCAATTCGCCGCCGTATTCGTCAAGCTCCTTTGTAGAGATACCCGGTTTGGCATACTCCCGCATCTTCCTTAGCGTAATGGCTACAGCATCACTGGCCCGCTGTATTCCAATTCTTTCGTTTTCGGTAGTTATAGACATTTTGAATTTTTATCTGCCGCAAAGTTAACCATTTAAACATTTGGCTCAGGCACCAAACGTTCCTATGGAACGATAATAACTTCCACATCCATAGGGATGCCTGGTTGGTAGCACTTAAATCAACCAATTTTTAGCGTTCCATAGGAACGCATGGTGATAATGCGACAATTTGAATTGCCCCCCCCAACAGTTTCAATATACCAAATCAAAAAGCGGCTCTACTTTCGTAAAGCGCCTTTTTAGCCGCTAGGGGAAGCTTTTCGGTGCTGCTTCATTCCGAACGAAGGCTTTTAACCGGGTTGGTTAACGCCGCTCTCATCGCCTGGAAACTCAGCGTAATAAATGCAACTATCAGCATTAATAAGGCTGCTGCTGCAAAAATCCACCAGCTAATAGTAGTGCGGAATGCAAAATTTTGAAGCCATTGATTCATACCAATCCATGCCAGCGGCACTGCAATGATAAATGCGATCAATACCAGCCGCAAAAAGTCTTTGGAGATCAATGCAATGATTTGTGAAACCGTTGCCCCCAACACTTTTCGTACCCCAATCTCTTTTGTACGCTGCGTGGTGGTGAAAATAACCAGGCCCAACAATCCAAGACAGCTTATAAACACTGAAAGAGCGGTTGCCCAATTCAACAGACTGGAAGTATTTTGTTCCTGCTGGTAATATTTGGCAATGTCCTCATCAAAGAACCCGTACCACACATCGTTTTCGGGATAGATCTCTTTAAATGCTTTCCTTGTTTTTGCCAGCGCGGTTCCCCAGGTGCTTCCATTTGCATTTTTCGGCTGAAGCAGCAGGTTCACCAGCCCCTGGTTTGCGGGCTCGCTTGCAATTACTAATGGCTTTATAGGCTCATGTAACGATTTTTGGTTAAAGTCTTTCACCACGCCACGCACAGGCACCAGTTTATTATTCCAGTTGAGGTTTTTACCAATCGCATCATGAGGGTTTTGAAAGCCAAGCACATGAAGATAGGTTTCGTTAATCAGTATGCCGGTTGCAGTATTGGTATTGGATGATGAAAGGTTGTTGCCGGCCAATAATTTGATGCCATATAATTTGATATAATTAATATCGGCATCTCTTATAACTGTAACTGTGTTTACTTCCTTTTTGCCGTCCTTATAGCTCATTTCGCCCATTTGTGCACCACCCGACGAAGGCGGATTATTACTTAAACTAACCATAGCTATTTCGGGAATGCTGCGAAGCGTATTCAGCAGCGCTGCCTGCCTGCTTTTAGACGTATCCGGATTATTCAGTCCGAAATACACAATGGCATCTTTTTTAAAGCCCATGTCCTTATGTAGCGAAAAACTAATCTGTTTACCTACCAAAATAGTTGCCATAATAAAGAACTGTGCAATCGCAAATTGCGATACGGTTAATATCCTGCGCAGCCTGGCATTGCGTGTTGTTGAAGTACCATTAGTGATTTGATTTTTTAAAACAGCCACCGGTTTGTACGATGATAAAATAATGGCAGGATAAAAACCAGATAACAAGGTTACAACTACCACCAGGATGAGTAAAAACAACAGGATACCGGGTTGTTGCAGTATGCTAAATGTAACAGCAGCGGGCACAAAACCCGAGAAGGCTTTTAATATAACTGGCGTAAGCGCAATAGAAAGTGCAGTTGCTATAAAGGTAAGTAAGAATGATTCGCTCAGGAACTGGGTGATCAGTTGTTTTTTTGAGCCGCCGATTGTTTTGCGAATGCCGATTTCTTTTGCCCGTTGCGCAGCCTGGGCCGTGGTTAGGTTGATAAAATTGATGCAGCCCAGCAATAGTAAAAATGTGGCAACTGCCAGCAGGCCCCACAACACCGAAGAACTGGCCACCGGCACCGAGTAAGTTCCGTAATTGCCGTTAAAATGAATATCGCTCAATGGCTGCAATACATAATTGAACTCGTAGTTATCTCCCGGTTTTTTAGGGTTATGGCGGAAATAAAGTGCCGTCATTTCCTTTTGAATTTTTTCGGGCGATGTGCCTTCCTGAAGTTTTACCAACAGTTGCGATGCCGTACTGGTGCCCGACCAGTCGTTATAATAAGAAGGGCGAAGTTTAGCGGTTTCAAATGTGGATTTTGAAACAAACACCTTAAATGTGAAATCGGTATTAGCCTTTATATTTTCAACCACGCCGGTAACCGTTACAGCTACCGTGTCGTTCAAATAAAACTGTTTCCCTAATATTTGCCCCGGCTGCAGGTTGGGAAAATATAAGGCCGCTGCCGGTTCTGTTAATACGGTTTGATAAGGATGTTGCAAGGATGTTTTTGCGGAACCGGCCAGCCAATCATAACCTATCAAATCAAAATAATTTTTATCGGCATAAACAAAGCTGCCCTGGTTTTTAAAAACAGCGGGCTGTGCCGGGTTTGTTGTAGGAATGGAAACTTTTGGATTGTTATCAAAGGTAAAAAACGGAACAACCGCATCCAACCCTGTAAGTTCCGTTTTTATGGCAGCTGCTGTTGGCGCCGCAACACCGGAGTTATAGGCTTTTTCCCCCGAAAAAACATAGGCCGATACCGCCCTGTAAATGCGGTTATTGTCCCGTTCAAACTTGTCGAAGCTTAAGTCGTAGCTTACAATCAGGTAAATCACTAGCGAAGCGCTGATGCCGATAGCCAGTCCTAAAACATTAATAGCAGAAAAGGCTTTCTGTTTCCATACGCTACGCCAGGCGGTTTTGAAGTAATTTTTAAACATAAAATTGCGATTTAATTTTTCGTGAGACCACTTTGGAGTGGCTTGCTGATACGAAATTATAGTCGCAAATTGGGTATGATGCGTCAAATTATAAGATGGGCGCTCTTTTTTTAGCTCAATTTTGTATTCGGCCGCGCTTTTCCCGGTCATTTGCCTGAAAGCCCGGTTAAAAGTGGATTTGGAATTGAATCCTGATTCAAATGCAATACCCAGCAAGGTTAAATGATCATAAGCAGGGTCTTCCATTTTACGGGCTACCTCCGCAACGCGAAATTCATTAATGAAATCATTGAAGCTTTTTTTAAGTACCGTATTGATGATCCGGGATAATTCGTGAGTAGTGAGCTCAAGCCTTTCGGCCAGTAAGCTTAAGCTCAGGTCCGGGTCTTCGTAATACCTGCCGGCTTGCATAGCTTTCTTTAGCCAATTCCCTCTTTGCTTCATTTCTACGGGAAGCGTGGGCTTTAAAAATGAAGACAGAGCGACCGGCGCACCGGCATCCTGTCTAAAAAGAGCCACGACAGCAATCCAGATAGCCATTACCGCTAAAAGGAGATACAAAGAATAATAAACATGAATGCCTGGCTGGTGATAATAAAAATAATCTACAGCTGTAAAGGGTATCCACAATAGCCACAACGAGCCGAAACCTATAAGCAAATTATTCAGCCACCGCAGCCCGTACCTGTGCCGGTCGCCACCGGTAAATTTTAGCTGTTGATAAAAGCGTCCTATCAGCCTGTGAGACAGGTAAAGATAAATTATGACCGAAACAAACGCCAGCAATTGCAATACCGGGTTCAGTTGCTGAAAGGCGGGCGTATTGTAAGTAGTTGTGCCGGTTTTTATACTTTCTCCAACTTCTAATGCCTGGGCACCCAATTCCAGCAGCAACGGGCTAAAATGCAGCAGATCCCCGCGCCTGAATTTATATGCGGGCCGGGTTATTTTAAGCACATAAAAGAAAATGAAAGGGCCAAATGTCAGCGAAAATCGCAGCGGCAGCCAGCTCCAAAAAGGAATATAGGCGTCAAGTCCAATGTCCCTGCCAAGTACCCAAAGCAGCCACAGCGCCATCGCAGCCAGGGCCAAACTCAAAAAGCGGTTTGCCGCCTGGTTGATCCTTTTGGCGAACCTCAATTGCAACGCAAAAGAGAGCCCGATAAATATTGCTCCCAGGAAAGCAAGGTCATAAAGGGTGATATGGAATGTATATTGATTCAAGAAAATTAATTTGCTCAATCACTGTTCCAAATTTATAACAAACTGATAAATAATAAAATACAGGCAATCCAACGCCGGTATTGTAACAAAACCGAACGGTCTTGTGTCCGGTTTTAAAATTGTAAAATTTGGCCTTTCAGCTTTGTTGTATTGTCGCAAATAAGCAGATTAAAACAGAAAAGCCTCCAACTTTCGCTGGAGGCTTTGTAGCCAATAAGCTATTAAAATCGAACACTTTTATAGATAATTTAAAGGTAGTGGCAGGCTTACAATAATAATTTCAGAGGTAAGAGTATAAAAATTAACACTTCTTTCGGCTTGGGTCCGGTGTTTTTAGGTGCTGTTCCTGATAAATACTTATACAACGGCCGTAATTACGATTATACCTCGGGTGTAAGCGTTATAGCCGGAGCCGGAATCAGTATTGCCGACAAGCTCTATTACAGCATTGATTACCGGGGCGGTGCGCTATTTACCATAAATGGCAATTCATCACATTATTTTTTGCACACGGTAAGCAGCGAATTAAGATATGCCATCGCCAAAGGTTTTTCTTTAGCTGCTGAGCCCGGCTATCTGACATTGAAAGGTGATTACAAATATCATGAAGATGTAACTAAAAATAACCGTTCTGCTCAATTTCATTCATGGAGACTTTACGTGAATTAAATCCCCCAATCTGCGCAAGATACCCGGGAGGGCAAAAGCGGTGTAGCCACTCGTACTCTTTGCCTACTTGCGGCAGCATCCGTAGCATTTATGGTGAGGGCATCCAGTTGCGCATATTGTTCCAAAGATATTTGCGAAAGATCTTTACCATGCTCAAACCTGTGAAACGAGCAGTCGATATACGTGCCGGCATTGGTAATCATTTCTATTTTACCGATCTGAAATTCTGTTCCTTCCTCGTAGAATTTTTTAGAATCTTCGCGACTCAAATAATCACAGATTAATTGGAAGATTAATCCACAATAACCGGCTCCGAAACCTCGCTCAACAACCCCACCGCCTGGTTTATACTATTCACGCTTTCAATGCTTAACCGCAGCGTGTTTTTAACTTCTTTTAAATTACACCTGCGCGGATTTGCTTGCACAAAAGAGAGTATCTGCCTAAAGGCATCTGTTTCAAAATAAGGCGACTGCTGGTTAGTGATAAAATAGCCGCGAAGTACATTCTTTTTCAATGATATTTTTTCGAACCCGATAGCCTTACCGAGCCATTGCAGGCGCATGGTGTTTAACAGGTCATTTACCTGTGGAGGGATGGGGCCAAAACGATCATGCAGTTGCTGCTGAAATGCCTTTAGCTCAACCTCGTTTTCCAGCTTGGATAGCTCAGTGTATAAATTGTAGCGTTCGGCAATGCTGGTTACGTATTCATCCGGTATCAATATTTCCAGGTCGGTATCAATGTGGGTAAAGGCAATAAATGGTCGTGGCTTATCATCGGGGAAAACGCCCTTAAATTCGTCCTCCTTCAATTCCTGTATGGCTTCGTCCAGTATTTTATGATACATTTCAAAACCTATTTCGGCGATAAAACCGCTTTGCTCTGCACCTAAAAGGTTCCCGCTTCCGCGGATGTCTAAATCGCGCATCGCAACGTTAAAACCACTGCCCAGGTCGCTGAATTCTTCAATAGCGCTTAAGCGTTTCCTGGCCTCGTTAGTAAGTGTTGATAACGGCGGACTCAACAAATAACAATATGCCTTTTTATTGCTTCGCCCAACGCGGCCACGCATCTGGTGCAGATCGCTCAGGCCAAACATATGTGCGTAGTTAATGATGATGGTATTGGCATTCGGGATATCCAAACCGGCCTCAATGATGGTAGTTGCTACCAGCACATCATACTCGCCGTTTACAAATTTCAGCATCACATCTTCCAGTGCATCGCCCTCCAGCTGCCCGTGCGCTATGCCTACACGCGCCTTAGGCACCAGCTTGTGGATCATCCCACCTAATTGCGGCAGATCGGCAACCCGGTTATGTATAAAAAACACCTGCCCGTCACGTTCAATCTCGTGTTCAACAGCTTCCTTTATCAATGTATCATTAAAAACATGCAGCTCAGTTACCACCGGCTGCCGGTTTGGGGGCGGGGTGGATATGATGGAGAGATCCCTTGCGCCCATCAGCGAGAAATGCAATGTGCGCGGTATTGGTGTAGCAGTTAATGTAAGCGTATCTACATTGGCGCGCATTTGTTTCAGCTTTTCTTTGGTACTTACGCCGAATTTTTGCTCTTCGTCAATGATCATCAACCCCAGGTCCTTAAACTTTACGTCTTTGCTTACCAGGCGGTGCGTACCAATGATGATATCGATCTTCCCATCTTTCAGCTTCTCCAAAGTTTCCTTGATTTGCTTGCTCGATTTAAAACGGTTCACATAATCGATATTGCAGGGAAATCCTTTTAAACGATCGGAGAAAGTTTTATAATGCTGAGCCGCTAAAATGGTGGTAGGCACCAGTATAGCCACCTGCTTGCTATCGGCAACAGCCTTAAACGCCGCACGGATGGCGACTTCTGTTTTACCGAAACCAACATCGCCACAAATCAGCCGGTCCATAGGGTGGGGCGATTCCATATCCTTTTTAAAATCGCTGGTTGCTTTCTCCTGGTCGGGCGTATCCTCATAAATAAAGGATGCTTCCAGTTCGGTCTGTAGATAGCTATCGGGCGAAAATGCGTTCCCCTGCTGCGCCTTACGTACGGCGTAAAGCTTAATCAGGTCGCGGGCAATGTCTTTAACTTTTTTTTTTGTGGTTTTCTTCAGCCTTTCCCAGGTATCGGTCCCAAGCTTATTCATTCTTGGCACCGTGCCCTCCTTGCCACTGTATTTACTGATGCGGTTAAGCGAGTTAATGTTTACGTACAGCAAATCATTATCGGCATAAACCAAACGGATCATTTCCTGCATTTTGCCGGTAACCTCTACTTTTTCCAGGCCGGCATATTTGCCTATGCCATGATCAATGTGTGTTACATAATCACCAGGCTTTAACTCGCGTAATTCCTTTAGGGTGATAGCCTGTGATCGCTGGTAACCTTTTTTGAGCTTATATTTATAATAGCGGTCGAAGATTTGGTGATCGGTATAACAGGCCAGTTTTTGTTCCTTATCAACAAAACCTTCCCTTATAGAGATGCTTATCGGCGTAAATTTTACGGTTTTGTCCAGGTCCTCTAATATCGCATATAACCTTTCAACCTGCCGGGCAGAATCTGTAAGGATATAGTTTTCAATATGCTCGGCATTGTTATTTTTAAAATTATGGATCAGCAGGCTAAAATCTTTGTTGAAAGATGGCTGTGGGCGCATATCAAAATTGATGGAGTGATCCGGCTGGTAAAAGAACTGTTTGCCAAATTCAACTATGGGGAAATCGTGAAGTTGGTCGGCAATCAATTTTTCGTCAGTAAAACCAAATTTAGGATCTATCCAATCAGGATTCTGATTTTTATCTTCAGCTGATAACGCTTTCCATAATGCGGTAGCTTTTTTAAAGCCGCTTTGAATAATATCCAATGTAAATTGCACATCCTTTATCCAAACCTGGGTGCCGGCATCAACATACTCCAATAAAGAGATGTTATTTTCAGTCAAAAACTTTGATTGTACATTCGGAACGATAGTTATGCTTTTAACCTGTTCCACCGAAAGCTGGCTCTCAATCTCAAACGTTCTTATCGACTCAATATAGTCGCCAAAAAACTCAACGCGATAGGGCAGCTCATGCGAGAAGGAAAATATATCTACAATACCGCCGCGAATAGAAAATTGACCCGGTTCATAAACAAAATCAACCCGGTCAAAATCATATTCAACCAAAAACTCATTGATAAAATCAATACTGAGCTTATTACCTACCGAAATTTCGAGGGTGTTTTTTTCGAGGGATGCCCGGTCAATCACTTTTTCGGCAAGCGCTTCTGGATAGGTAACAATTAACTGCCCAAACTCTGATGAATGGTTAAGCTCATTCAGTACTTCGGCTCGGGCCAGCACATTGCTGCTATCGGGCTGCGTAAATTCAAATGGCTTGCGGTAGGATGATGGGAAAAGTAAAACTTCCTTACCGGTTAAGTTTTCAAGGTCGGCCTGGAAATAGCCTGCCTCTTCGCGTTCGGGCAGCACAAAGATCATGTGCTTGTGCTGCAAAAAATACAACGCTACCGCGATGGCCGAATCACTTGATCCGACTAATCCACGCAACTGAATCCTTGGACTTTTTGAAGCGTTAATGGCTTGCGCCAGCGCTTTTATCCGTTCATCAGTTTTATATCTTTCTAAAATATCACGGATGTTCAAACTGCCACAAATATACGCAAAAAACAGGCTTTAATATTAAAAGCGTATTAAGTGAAAAATTATTCCAAACAATATTGCGGTATAATTACTTTAAGTATTAAATTTATGTATAATAGAGATTAGAGGCCGGAGATAAGAGATTAGTTAATAGCATTTTTACCTAACTTCCAATCGCTAACCGCTGATCACTAAAACCAAAACCATTAAACCATGAAGAATGCAATTATATCAGGAATTATTATAGGCGTTTTAAGCGTCTTGTGGATGTTTATTTTGAAATTTCTTGGCTTTTCGCCTCAAGGGAGCGGCCCCGAACCAATTGAATATTTAGCTGTACTTATCCCTTTGATTGTTTTATACTTTGGCGTTAAAAGCTACAGGGCCAATGAATGCAAGGGCCATATGGGTTTTTTAGAAGCATTGCTGCAATGTTTTAAAATATTATTGATAGGTGGAGTAATTACAGTTGCAGCATCAATTATTTATATAGACGAATTTGCTAAAGACAACACTTTACAGGATTTTTCGGGCAGAATATTCGGTGCGTTATTAGTGGGTATATTATTTTCTCTGGGGGTAGCGGCACTACTTACCAGCAAACCCAATAAAGTTGATTAAAACTATTTTTTACAAATATTTTGAGCTTGTTTTTTGGATAGCTGCGCTTATTTCTTTGGCGCTGACCAACCCAACAGAGCAAGCTCATTTTACTTTATGCCCATTAAAGTTATTAGGTTTTACATGGTGCCCTGGCTGTGGTTTGGGGCATTCTATTTCTTTTTTGTTTCATGGCGATATCAAACGGTCATTTCATGCACATTGGCTGGGTGTGCCTGCCGTAATGATCATTTTGCACCGCATCTATGTGCTGAGTAAAACAAAGGTATACCATCTTCATTTAAACAGCAGGGAGCCGGTAAATTGATTTTATTGCTTCGGTCCATAACAGGTGTTGTGGTTTTTGTGCCACAGGCTTTTTCCTTTCATCAGTACATTATTTTGAGCTAAATTTTTCTTTAAAAGTTATTGGAAATGAGCGCCTTTGTGCTTAACTTTAGTATACCAATTTCAAACAATTAATTAAATAAGGAGAAGTCGTCATGAAGAAAAAAACTACTATAGTTAATCAGCCTGATAAGACTGAAACTAGCAAATCAGAATTGCTGACCCTTCAAATTCTTCATCAAAAAATGTATCGTGACCATTCACACTGCGATCATACACATGGCAGGGTGAATAAATTCCCATTTGGCAGCAGTCATGGTCCATTAGCGTTTTAAGGGGATTGATAAACGTGCGCCTCGTCATTTTCACAAGCTCATAGCTCGTGGTTGCGATAAATTATGCACTATCCGGCCCAGCCCTCCCTGTCCAGGCTCCTGAAATGTATCGCTTCAGCCAAATGCTCTAACTGTATATCGTCGGTGCCGGCCAAATCTGCAATGGTGCGGGATACTTTTAAAATTCGGTCATAGGCCCGGGCGGATAGGCCCAGCTTTTCCATAGCCTTTTTGAGCAGGTTTTGACCGGCAGGGCTTATTTTGCAGATATCGCGTACCATTTGCGGACTCATCTGGGCATTGGCATGCAGATCGGGGTTATTGCCGAAACGTTCGGCTTGTATATCTCTTGCCTTTATTACACGATCGCGGATGAATTCACTTTTTTCTGCAAGGCGGTCACTGGCCAGCTCGGCAAAATTTACCGGGGTCACTTCTACATGCAGGTCGATACGGTCCAACAGCGGACCTGAGATTTTGCTCAGGTATTTTTGCACGGTTCCCGGCGGACAAATACATTCCTTCTCCGGATGGTTAAAATACCCACAGGGACATGCTCATGTTGCCATTTTACGCATACTCCAAAGTTACAAAAAAACCTTTTGCAAAACACTACAATGCCAACCCGCAGACTATCGGCGAACATATCCGCAAGAAGCGCATTGAAAGCGGACTGTTGCAAAAAGACGTAGCGGTGGAACTCGACACTTGTGAGGATACGATTACCGGATGGGAGAGCCACAGGGGTGAGCCGATTATTACGTTCTATCCGAAGATTATTGCCTTTCTCGGGTACTACCCGTTCGACCACCCTTTGGAAATGGCATCCGGATTAATCGAACGTTGCCGTCACGTTTTGGGTTTAAGCTATGACAGTTTGGGAAAACTAATCGGCGTTCACGGCACGACCCTTATCTATTGGGAACGAAATGACCTCATTGCAAATCGTGAGTGTGAAAAAAAATTATTGCAGTTACTTAACGCATCTCAATGCCTTCCGATATAGGAAGGCATTTTTTATACAGGACATACATTGCCGCCTGTGGAAATGTTTTAGTTCATATCAGCAGTATCTTGCTACAATTCTATCTGCACTTTTTAAGGTTGACCGTGAATTACTGATACTACTTTTATACTTGTACTAATTGTTATCGTGTAGCTGTGGATTACAAACACCGATTATATCCGAATAGGTTGAGAGTAATCCGCCAAAATGCGGGCTTTACGCAACAGCGAATCGCACAGCTTTTAGGACACGGCAACGCTAATGCGCTTTGTGCATGGGAAAACGAAAGCACCATGCCCAATGGCACGAACCTCATGAAACTGTGTATTATCTACAATAAGACACCAAAAGATCTCTATCCCGAATATTGGAAGCGTATAGGACAACGCTTCCTTGAACTATAAGCAATACCCTGACGAGGGGTTGCATACAAATCAATAAGAGCATCTTGTCATGACCAAAGCGGCGACGCTGTTTTTTTTCGCCCAATTTTTGAAAAAATCGCAACGATCGAACGAACGTTAATCAAAAAAATAATGATCGTACGAACGGTGCACTGCATTATCAGCTCATCATACTCACCTATGAACCTTATAAAAAGCGATATGTACACACCGAACGAAATCACCTTAGCGCATACCCTTGCGGACGCATTGGACGACCGGAAATCCCTTGCATTCTATCTGTCTTGTGCCAAGAAATACCCGAAAGACTACCTGTTGGCAACACTAACCCATGTCGTCACCCTTCCCGATCATTCGGTGCGTACGACCCGGGCACGGCTGTTTACCAACATAATTACCAAATCAATATTCAACACCCATGACCGTACTTGGGATTAGTATAGGAACATCCCGAACCGGCGTTTGTGTATTGCAGGATGAAATATTGCAAGATAGGCACATTCACGATTATCCGACCACATGGTCGGACACGAAATTGCGTATCATTCTTAATCGCTATCGGCAATATCTGCACAAGTATCAGGTGGATGCCGTTATTGTAAAGATACCACCTGCACAACGGCATACCAAAGCCCTATTGCGCCTCATACGGCGCATCGAAGCATTGTCCAAAGAATATTATTGCGAATTTGACCTCATAACAAAAAGCGAAATAAAAGGCACGCTTCATCTTCGTTCAACTGACGAAATGATACGATATGCAATAGTGCTCTATCCTGAATTGTCTGCTCTGTATGAGAAAGGCATTGCAACAAACCATAGCTTTTATAAGAAGCTGTACGAGGCTGTATTGGCTGCCTATATCTATCAAAAACGGCAAAAGGCGAGAGCGACGCAAATAGCAAATACAAAAGAATAGAATAATAAAGCGGGGTTTTAACTCCGCTTTATATTAATATTATGGTTCTTCAAAATATGTGCTTTAAATTGTTGTTAACTGAATAATATTCAACAGAATTAGCAAGTTTAATAATAGTTCAGAGTCATTCACTTTACATGAAGCGCCATTTGTTTAGAACGTCAACACAGAACTATAATATAGCTTATATCATAAAAGTCTTAGTGTTTTTTCCTATTAATTAAGTGTGGTAATTTAGGATCATAATGCATTCTGCCCAAGTTTCTATCATTTCGATGATATTCCTTATGCAGATTCTTAAATTGGAGTTCCAATATCATATCGTTATATATTTGTGTTCTCAGAATCCAAAAAAAAGCTCCTAAAACAGACGAAATGAGTCCCGTAATAAAAAGCATTAATGCAACGGTAGATATTATACCTCGGTCGGCTGTCTTTATTTTTAAAGAAAAGGCTTCGGTTGTACTATCAGTTTTTTCTTGTTCAAAAAAATATTTTTCTCTTTTTAAGATTTGATTGAGGACTGGCAAGTTAGATTTGCTTACGTTAATAAGAGAATCCGTTTTATAAATAAATATATTGGATTTGGAAAGCAGATAAGCAGCATAATTGGCTTCTTCTTTGTCATCAGCAATGGATTTTTGGATATTCAAGCCTTCGAAATATGCTCCCATAACCATTAAGACGATTCCAAAAACAAATAAAAATTTATAAAAGTTGTCTGTTGGAGGTGTAGGTAAAGTAATCATGAATAAAGGTATAAGAAAATATTGCTTTCCTAAAGATTTTTCAATAATGAAAGTTACCTCGTTGTTTTAGAGGTATGTGACATATACCAATAGACTTCGGTCATCCAAAAAGAACCAATCAAAAGGCACTTTGCACAACAATGCCATATCATTGAGCCGGTCTATGGGCATGGCACAGAATCCGTTCTCATAATGCTGTATCAACTGGAAGGTGCAGCCTAATATCTTCGCCAGTTCGTCCTGTGTCAATCCGAGTTCTTTGCGTTTGGCTTTGATTCGTCTGCCGACAAGCTTGTTGAGTTCGCTCATATGCAAATCTACACGCGCATCAGACTACTTGAATGCAGAATGCTAAAAATATGCTTATTTATAATAAATATTTTGAAAATGGATACAGCGGCCATTCTATCATTTATATATAATCAATATCTTTAGGCCTCTGAGTCCTTATCAATAACTGTATGAAAGTTGCAAAAATCGCTATCAATCCCGAAAAAGAGTATGAGGCTTTACGACTGGAAATAATTAAACGGCTCGAATTTCAGCAATCCATACTGAATATTAAATTGACCATTGTCGCCGCATTTTTCGGATTTGGATTGAACAATAAGAACAATCTTTTAATTTTAGTGATTCCTCCGTTCGTCCTGTTATTCGCTATCATCTGGAAAAGCAACAACTATTACAGAACCAAAGTGAGCTGCTATATGGACAAGAAATTTGAAACCGGCGACTTATTAAGCACTGCAACCCATAATTATTGGCAGCGGAAAGGAATTAAGTGGAGTGAGGGGTTTTTAAGCTTAGGAGTTACCGGATTGTATCTCATACTGCCGTCCATTGCGTTGTTTATTGGTATTGTAAATACCGACCATTCATTGGTCGAGACGGTGCTCCTTTTCATAGACTGCCTTTCAATAGTATTGATCGCTTTTATTTTCATTTTTTTCAATACGGTGCGGATGAGGAGGCAGTTTTTTGCGCAATTGGATGCATTGCTGGCTGCCAAAGCTTCGCAGAGTCCAAAAAACACAGCACCGGTAAAAACGTAATCAATCAAAACTTATCAGATCACTTCTTCCCCAGCAGCTTCTCAACGATTACATTCAGCCGCTTGATTTCCTCTTCTTTCCCCTCAATCATCTTTTCGTACAATTCCTTTTGGCCGGAGATGACATTCTCCACATAGCCGAATGACTGCTGCGTGCCTTTATTTGATTGCAGATTGATAATAGCAGGCTGGCTTGAAAGGATGTCCATCGGAGACACGCCCAATACGTCAGCGATCTTCACGAGCATAGTCGACTCTAATTTCGTCTGATTCAGTTCAATCCGCGAATAGGCATTTTGGGCAATGCCCAATTTCGCGGCTACATTTTCCTGCGAAAAGCCCCGCATTTCCCGAATCAGTCGTATTTTCTCTCCGAACATGGCAATAAAGATTTTTTAAAAGTACTTAAAAATAGGATAAAGTATCCAGTTTTCAGGTGGGAAAAGAGAAATTGCTTCGTGAACTTTAGCCACACTTAAAACCATACTTGTCATGAAAAAAATCGTACTCGCTCTTATCTTCTTTTCTTTATTAATTATTACCCTGCCTTCCTGCAAAAAGGACAGCGCCGGTTCCGATGGAAACAACAATAACAATTCCGGCGGTGGCGGTTCCAGTTCTTCCGTGTCATTGCTCACCGGTTCGCGCTGGACGTTCCAGAAGCGCGAATACCAGGAGAATGGGGCATGGGTTGCTGATCCTAATCCGACAGAGGCAATTGCCTTCAACATTGGTTTCAATGCTGACGGCACCAGTACCGAATTTGATACTGCCACCGTTGGGGTCAATCCGGGAACCTGGGCGTTTTCGTCCAATAACACCGTGCTCACCACCACCGGCGGCATAGCCTTGTTTCCTGCAGTCTATACGGTCGAAACGCTGTCGTCATCAGCGTTAGTGCTGACAACGCCGATCAATTCGATCACTATCACTGGTGAACGGTTCACGCTGGGGCATTGAGCATTGCAGCAACCGGTTGCTTTTATATATAGAAAGTATTTCCAGCGTATTCCAATGTGCGCCCATCCGTGTGCACTTGTGATAGGTTTAGGTACAAGTCCCCGAGCAGCGAGTGCAAGGGGGCTTAGTTTAAATCCGCTTTACTGATGCCCTATTACATATATGAAGGCCCTGTTATCTGATAAAAACTATTATTTTCGTTTATCAATAAATACCTAAATATAGTTCAATGTACCGCATCTCTTTTTGCACTGCTATCCGGAACCGTTTACACCATCTAAGGCAAACACTAAAGCAGAATATAGAAGATAATTACAACTATCTAGAATTACAATTTGTAATTCTAGATTACAATTCCGACGATGGATTATTCGAATGGGTACGCACAGAAATGAGTTTTTACTTATCATCAGGAAAGGTCGTCTATTACAGAACTGAAGATGCGGCATTCTTCGATCGTAGCCATTCCAGGAATCTGGCGTTCAAGCTAGCAGAGGGGGACATTATCTTTAACATTGATGCGGACAATTTTATAGGCAAAAATTTTGCCTATTATGTAAACAGTCTATTTGAAAGCAATCCACGTATTTTTATTACCAGTGGAAAACTCGGAACGAGAATTCGGCCGGACTTTTTAGGACGCATAGGTGTTTTCAAATCCGACTTTCTTGCGGTCGGCGGTTATGATGAAAAAATGGACGGGTACGGTTTTGAGGACACCGATCTCATCAACAGATTAGCCCGTTATGGGTTGTCGCAATACAAGGTAAATCACAAGCCCTTCTTTCGCGCCATTTTTCACTCGGATGAGGAAAGGATATTGGAAGAGCGAAAAATGAAATTAATTGAGCGTCTTTATATCTCTCATATCACTCCTAGTGAAAGCGCTGTCATACTGCTTTTCTGCGATAATAAATTTCAAAAGGGCAGAATCGTCAATAAGGGAACGCAATATTCACAAGAATCGAGTAGGGCTGTAAATAATCGTAAAACGACGGATCAATTCACCTTGTCCGAGACAGATTGGCAAACAGGGAACTGGTTTATAGAAAAAGGCCGTCTGACCCTATCGCTTGATAACAATAATGTCTTCTTTAAAGTTCAACGGAGGGGATTACTTGGTGAAAATGGCCAGCAATTCTTTTGGGCGACCGATCCGGCTATCATAAATAATATAATAATGTTCAATAGTCAGTTTTCCAACAAAAAAAGGATGAAGGATAATAGATTAAAAGAAATTGGCAACACGGGAATTTGGGGACAAGGGCACGTATCTAAAAACCATGACACGGTCAAGATGATTCCGGTAATATAATATGTCGTTTTAGAATGATTAAAAGCATCGGCTTCACTGCAAAACATGCGGTTTAAAGTAACTTAGTTAAAAATCCCCAGCTACGTTATGTCAAATGGATATTGGTATAAAACAGACATGGCAAAAAGGCTAAAAATGTCCAGATAAAATTCGGAAGCTTCATTAAAATCCCGGTTGAAACATGAAAAATCAAACCAATGAAGAGGTAAAGATACAATAACGGCAATGGCAAAAACGGGATGAGCACACCGGTGATCTGCCAACCGATTGTCATTTTACTGGAAAGCTTAAAGATTTCGGCAGGAATGCTTTCCATTAGCTGCAAATAGAACGAACTGTTGCCGTTTCTGCTGGCAATAATGCTTTTGAGATAATAGCCGTTCTGCCATTTTGCTTCGTGAAACTTCAGTATTCCAGAAGTAAAATAGCTAATTAGCAATACCGCTGAAAAAAAGAAAATAATTACAGAAGGCGATGAATATTGCCCGAATATGACATTAATCAGCAATCCGATTAAAGCAACATTATTTATTTGGTCCGCAGCGTTTGCCATTAATTTGGTACGTATGTATATTCCGAATGATAATATAATTAGGATAATGAGCACGGAAATGTTGTCCCCGTAAACAAGCAGCGGCAATAAGAATATCCTGATTGCATTTAGCCAGATAAATCCTTTTAGATTAAAAACATAATCGAAAAATTTCGATCTGAATAAACGGTTCGCAGATTTCTTTTTTATAATCTGCCAAGGAAGCAGACCGTTTTCGGCAAACTGAAACCTGTTGATCAGATGCTGCAAGCTTGCTGTCAACAGCGATAATGCTATCATCAATCTGAACCAAAGTAACACATGCTCAGGCGAGATAAAATAGTTATAAATCATGTACCCGTGATTTGAATAATAATTTTTCCTTTGTATTCAATCGCAGATAGATGTAAAATCGAACATTGCCTTGATATTTCTTTTTATAGCAGTCATTTTTAATACAGCCCAACAGCAACTGGTAATTTGGGTTGGATACCGAACTCTTAGGAAAATATGTGCACAATGTGTTAATGCACTTAACAGTCCTGCGTGACGAGGCTAAGAAATTGTAATGGTCGTCATAAACAAGCTCGTCTGCTAATTCGTTGGCATTGGTGCGATTGACAATCCTGTAATAGAGAACATAACGCCCTAAAAAGGGTTTTGGAGAAAAAAGATGAAAACTGGGAACTATTCCAAATAAATCATACTTTCTTATTATAGCAGCCGAGGGCCCATGAAACTGATAAATTAAGATTAATCCAAGCCAGCAAACTAACACAATTAGTTCAATGTCTTTCATGCTTTCTTATTCACTAATCAACGAGTTTTTAAATAATAGTTGGCTAATCGCATTCATCGAACTAAAATAATGCTATTCAATCAATATTTATAATTTAAATCAGGTATTTCAAATCATCAACTCGGTAAAGGCTCGGCAATTTAAAACCATTGATTAGCAATACTGGCGTAGCAGATATTTTAGCCTCCTCACACCAGTTTGCCTGCCGCATTACGGCAGTTAATGCATGGTCATTTGCGGGAGCAATATATTTTTGCGCCCATCTTCCATACCATTTCTGCCTTTGGCCGAACCATGCTTTCACCGCTTGCCTGGTCAACCTCGAATTTCCATTAAGATAGATAGACATTAGGTCTTCGGCGATCAGCATCTTATTCTTATCGTTTCCAGTCGAGAATATCAGTTGCAGCTTGATGTCCTTTCGTGCGGGCAACCAAGTGTTAAGTGATTTGTAAACCCGTGCGCAGTGACGGCAATATGGGTTAACGATCATTGTTATGACAGATGGTGCATTTGGGCTGCCGATAATAAGGGTGTCATTTTCTGCTATCTGCACAACGGGCTCACTTTCATGGAGAAATTTAGTGAATACCTCCTCATTATACTTAAACCTATTTAGTTGCAAAGTTAGATCACTTGTAAGTTTGCTTGACAAAAAGATTGGTTTAAAGAAAATCCATGCCAATATAGGTGTGCTAAAACCCATTATTATACGAGTCACTTCCTTAAAGTCAGGGTAACGAAAGGGTGGATAACTACTTAAAAAAGTAAAAAATTCCAACCACAATATCCCTTGTACCAGGCAGCACAACACACACCACTGTCGAGCGAGTCGCCATTGATAGTAAATCGAATAATAGGTGTACGGCAATGACGCAATATTAATAAGAAGGAGAAACATCCGGGTTGCTTGATCGCCCGGATTAAAAAACAAAACGAGCAGACTTCCAGCGAAGTAAAAAAAACCAACCTCTGACCAGCTCAATTCTTCAGTGATGTTAGCAGCTTCGGAAGATAAGATCGCATTACAATTTTTCCTTTTGTCTGCGCCACATATGCCACGAATTAAACTGTTGTCCTTATCGATCGTTTGGAATAATAATAAAACTGAAATGGATAAGCCCGCAAGTTTTAAGATCAATAGTGCCCATACATAAAAGGCACTAAACGTGACGGCATTTGTAATAACGTAAAGCAGTAATAATGAAAAAAGTCCTGCTAGGAACACAGGAATGCGGGTTCTGTTCACCAATTCTTTGCGATAATCGGTCGCGTCAAGACGTTGCCGTAATGAAATTTCGATAATCTGACCATTGAAATCTTTTGTAAATTCACGTGGGGTTAGTGTATGATTTCTCAGTTTGACATCGGAAACAATTACCTCTGTTTCGGCAAACTTGTTAACCAACACTAATCGGTTACCTAATTGAGTTAGAAAGGGCTCGTTTATGCCTACAAGTTCATTGCTATTCTTATTTTTAATGACAGCAGATATTTGCCAATAATTTAGCATTTTGCTTACTGATTTCAGCCTATCTGTACCCTGGTATTTGAGAATTTCCAGTCTGATGTCTTTGTCGGAGATTTGAACGGATAAAACTTTAAAAAGCTTTTTTAACACTGGGTATATGCTTTCTGAATCCATATGATATAGCACTAATCGTAAAAGGCTGAAAAGACCAATAGAGTTTCACCGTAAATTTACAAATTTTGAATTAACAAGAGCGTTACACAATTCAATCGTTGCGTTGAAATAAAAGCATTAATTTCAGATTATATAAATGATGTAATTCGCGATGCCAATCAATACCCATACCCGCCTTTCAATTTCAGTTTTTGCCAAAAAGAACAAATATCGTTTATATTTTAAAGCGTTTATTCGTCCGTTGTTTAGAAAGCTGGAAGAAGCAGGATACTTAATGGATTTCCAGATCATGCTTAATAATGTTTCCGGAGATAATATAAGGTTGGTGCTGGTGATAGCGAATAATATGCAGACTGAAGTAATTGCGATCCTACAAACCAATTTTGCTGATTTTATCAACTGTCATGCACTGCATCCGAAAGCTTGCAAAAATGAGCAGCAATCTATTTTTATGAATTTTCCGGTCAACTCTATTCAGTATGGGCTCTTCTCGACAAGAGGCTTTGTAGATGATCCAACCGCTGCTATGTTAAGAAAAGGGGTTTCGAAGATGATGATCGGACTTTTTTGCCAAGAGAACGTCGATGATGACCTATTGGTTACCTTTGCGGTCTGCATTTGGTTTAGCTGGATAAGGGTATTACTCAATTCGAATTCAATATCAGCAGACCAAATCACTGAAACACTAACACCGTTGAATATTGACGTTTCCGAAGAAGGATATCTGTTGGACAGTTACAATATTCTAATACCATATCTAGCGGAATTTTATCGAATTATAATTGGCAGTCGGAATTATAAACACGAATTCAACTGGCTGGAAGGTTGGGAAATAACCTTGCACTCCGTAATCAATCAGGGTTGTTGTTTGAAGGATTTCATGTGTATTTCTTCTCGATTGAACTCGTTAATTAAGGTTCAGCTATCCCTAAGCGGTTATGCGGATTCATTAGTTAATTTCCTTGTAAAACACTTTTTAGGCAACCAAGTTTCTGATTCGATATTGTGACTCGCAAATTAATAAATTGCGGCTTCATCAAGCCGTCGCCCTAAGCATTCATAGCTTTAAACAATTGCAGCCGCCCTTTACGTTAAAGTAACGGGTAAACTTTTGAGTTAATAAAAATTAAAGTAGGCATCAGCCCAATAAATGTCCATATAAAATTATTTAGCCCTAGTAAGATGCCGGTTGAAACATGGAACCAGAATCCAATGAACAGGTATACAAGTAATACAGTGGGGGGAAGAAATGGCATGAAAACACTTGATACTTGCCAGTAGACAATAATAAGACTGGAGATTTTAAAAACACTCTTGTCAATCTTTTTAATAGCTTTTCGATAAGAAGGATTTTCAAGGTTTCTGTATAGCAAAGTCGTTCTAAGGTAATAACCATTATGCCATTTTTCTTGATGAAACTTTGAAATGCCTGAAGTGAAATAATTTAATATTAATGTTAACCCGAAGAAAACTATCACTAGTTCAATTGAATTAATTTTCATGAATACTTGACCTATGAGTAAGCCTATCAATACGATATTATTCATTTGGTCTGCTGCATTATGCATTGTATTGGTGCGGATATAAATTAACCAATTGACCAAGTTCAAGAAAATCAAATTAAAAAAGAATAATTCATTACTACTTTGATAGAAAAACGGAAGTATTAATATCCTTAAAATATTTAAGGCGATAAATCCCTTCTTGTTAAAAATATATTCGCCTATCTTGCCTTTGAGCATACCGCTTCTGCTGAAGCCTTTTATCAGAGCCCAATCCATAAGACCGCCGCTCGAAAAATAGGTACTATTGCTGATGTTCTGTACGCTTGAAACACATAGCGATAAGGCGATAAAGATTCTCAGAAATTGCAAGACATTTACCGGGTTGCTGAAGTAATTATAAATCATGTATTCTTGATATAAATTTCGATCGCTCCTCTTTTCTTATCTTAAACAAAATTTCAAACCGAATTCTACCAGTATATTCTTTTTTCAAAGCGTCATTTTTCACAAAATTAAGCAGCATCAAATAACTGTATCTTGAAGGTGAAATAGAAACATTCTTGCAAATAGCATTTATAGATTTAATTACTCTTTTATTTGAATGTAGCAAACCACGTTTTTTTATATAAAGGGCTTCTTCCTTTTTAACGTTTCGTCTGCCGCTATTAATAATTATATACCGGACAACATATTGACCGACAAACGGTCTTGGAGAAAATAAATTAAATCCAGGAAACAGGCCCAAGTTGTTTGAATCCTTCAATCTGTTCTTAGTTAAATCGTCAAACTGGAATAAAAAGATTCCTAAAAACCAACAACAAAGTATAATTGGTTCAATCGCCTTCATTTATTTTTTAAAATAACAATTAGTTTTAAAGTAATACTATATGCTTGCCTTGCTAATAGGCTCTTGCCATATTTTATCTATCTTGTTACTGTGGACTACTACAGGCTCAATTAACCGAATAACACAGCAAAATATGATACTTGGTGTAAATAATAAAACACTTACGACTGGCAATAGAAGGATACAAACATTAAAATCGTAGGTACAAGCCGAACAAGTCATTCTAGTACAACCAAAATGACTTGCTTAACTTAGGACTTGGATTAGCTAATATGATGTGAGGCTTGTGCCTCTATGAATTAAACAAATCAACTACATCAGATAATGTATATCCAAGTTGGGTGACGAACTTATTAAACTGCGGCAAACTATAATACAAATTTAAATAAGACGTTAAACCGAAGAATATAGAAATACTGTCTTCAAATGTTACTTGACCATTGAGGTACCAGACTGCTACAGATTCTAGAGCCGGGAGGAGCCCCTGGGCACTAATGGTTGCAAGCGTATCAGCACTATCGCGGCCATTTACAATAGCATTAGCAGAGCTTGCTAATGACAACCCATTGAAAGTAGTAGATACAGTCGAAGAGCCTGAAGGCGAGACTTCAAGGGCAATGTCACCTGTTGCAGGGACAATCGTTCCTGTGGCATTCATAGTCGGAAGGGTGATCTGCTGTATAGTGCCATCAGGATTTACAGTTACCGTCGTTCCGTCAGGAAGAGTATTGTCTCCCGGCTCTACTAAATATACATTTCCTCCTTCTTCTATATAGTAAAATGGCCCCCCTGTAATACCATCACCTGTGCAATCAGTATCCTCTGAGCATTCTGGGCCCACACCGGTATTTTCTCCCAATGGAAACCATCCTGCACCATAGGCATAAACACCCTCTTCTTGCCAATCCGAGCCCTCCTCTGGCAGACCCGCTGAGAATGGTCCTTCATCTTCTTCATCGTCGTCGCTACCATCATCTCCGCCACCATCATCGGTAGCACCTTCGTCACCACCATCATCGGTATCACCTTCGTCAGTACTACCATCATCTCCGCTACCATCATCGGTACCTTCCTCAGAATAGCCTTCCTCTTCATAGTTTGCTGTTAGACGTTGTCTTTCTGCTTCAGAAACCGGTTTGTCTGTCTTTAATTTTTTTAATAGGATTTTTTTCATAATGTAAGATTTAGATTTATTGGTTAAAAATTATGTTCTAATTTAAGATATAAGAAAAAAGAACGCAAGAAATTATTCGATAAAGTTAATTTTATAACAGGATAGTTACAAAGGCTTCAAACTCAAACTGGAACAGTTAACCAGTTTCGTCGATCTCGGCTCCTTAGGCTAAGAATCATCACGAGTCTTATGAAGAAATGTTCTTTTTGAAAAGTTGACAAAGGACATTGTGGTTTAAATTTTACTAACTAAGCAGATAAAGCAGCATTGGCAATAGTTGTATTGAAGCATAACCATGGTGGTGTACATGAGTATAATTCGACATCCTAGATTAGTTTAAAGGAATTAACTTATGTATAAGCTTCTAACAATTCCTTGACTTTTACCACGTTAGTTTTCCAATTTAGCCGTTCTTTAAATTCAGCGTTTGACGATAGTGATAATGTTTCATACGCTTGCTTATCCTTAAAAAGGTTCATTATAATTTCCGAAGCGTCGGACAGAAACCTAATATGCGGGAATTTATAACCGTTTCGCCCATCTACTATTATTGTATTTAACCCCTCTACATCTGTTCCGATAACCGGTATCCCATAAGCGTTTGCTTCGCAGAGCGCGATGCCAAAAGGCTCAGATTTTGCCGGGTGTATAAGGAAATGAGTCGATTCCAAAATGCGATTGAATTTTACCATATCTTGCTCCAACTGCTTATTGAACCTGCCATAAATCTTGATATTACCATTGTCCCGCAAATAATTCTTTGCTGGCTGGCAACCAATGACATTTAATTTTGTGGCAATTCCCATCATATTGAGCTTCCTCGTCAGCTGGTATGCCACAGGAAGTCCTTTTCTTTGCCAATCTTTCCCTAAAAATGTAAGATTTAAAACGTTATTATCCAATTTTCTGGTGAGGGATTGTTTCAATATTTCGTTCGTGGGAGCTGATGCCAAATTTGCTCCAAAAGGCACTACTTTGATTTTCCTTGCGGGAATCTTGTAGTTACATAGACATGCTTCAGCAACATAATCTGATGAAAAAAGAATTAAATCGGCGCGATCAAGCGCCTTTCGATCCCAGTAATAAAGATTAGGATATTCTTTTTTGAATTCTTTAAATTTTTGGTGCGTCTGATAACCGGATAAATACGAATTCCATGTACTATCGTTCCAGTAAAAAACAGGAATATCGCCTCTATAAAACGGTATTGCGGCATTTCCGCCTTGGCAAAAAATAAAATCGGCTGAAACGTTATTTCTTTTAATGTATCTATTAAGGCAGGTACCAAATGACATAAGGTTCTGTCTAAAGTCCCCCTTAAACAACTCATTATTTACAGCCGGAGCAGAAAAGAGGTTAAATTCCACAGCGGTAGGAAATTCATCTTTAATTGCACGCGTCATATAGTGAGATATTCCGGAAAATGCGCGGATGTTGTCTGGGTTCTTATGATGTACTAAGGCTATTTTCATAATCAATTTATTTCCGCGATGACCGACTTTAAGTTCATATTCTTGTCGTTTAATTTTTATTCAGAATTCTTCAATTCTCTTAATAAAGCAAATGCGGCTGTAAAAAGATTAATGTTGCCAACGTTATAGTTCCGCATCAAAATTACCGCATAGCCACTTTGACGTTCAATAATAAATGTTGACGTATAGCCGGGAAGTGCGCCGTCATTTCCTTCGAGGTCTAATCCCCTTCTTTCTAAAAGCATTAGCCCTATGCCATAATTTTTACCTGCAGGAGGCACTTCGCGCATTATGCTACGATAGACTGGTTTCACTAATGGGGGCTTATCCATTAATGATAAGACCAATTTCGACAGATCTGTAGGAGTTGAATACAGGCCACCGTCTGGAACCCTATAACCGCGTCCCCGAAGATCTTTTTCCGGCAATTTGGTATTGATCCTGCCCAGGCTGTCATTCGCTATTCCTTGTGCGAGCCTTTCTTTTTCAGCGGGGGACAATGAGAAATAAGTATCTTTCATGTGCAGGGGATCAAGTATCCTTTGCTTAACCATATCCACATAAGGAATACCTGTGGCTCTCGATAAAGCAAGGCCCAACAAAGCATAGCCGATATTGGAATAAGAAAATCGCTCTCCGGGCTTACTAATAAGTGAAGTATAAGGAATACATCTCAATAAACTATTTTCCCATTCATCTGGCGTACCGGAGTAAGAGTTAGCCATGTGGGGTTCGCGTTCTAAGCCAGCTGTATGTGAGGCAAGCTGCCGAAAGGTAATCCGTTCCCCAATTTCGTAGCCATTTACTTTTTTTATTTCCGGCAAATACTTCTCAACCGGATCGTCCAATTTAAGCTTTCCTTCCTGTACTAGTTGCATCAGCAGCAGCGCTGTAAATGTTTTAGTAATTGATGCGATACGGTATATTGTATTACTATCCGCTGGGATATCGCTATCCCTATTTAAATAGCCATACGCGCTTCGCCATATTATGCGATCATTTTTAATAATAACCGCAGAAATGCTTGCATGAAGATGTTCGTTGTTTAGCCTAGCGGACAACTCTTTGGCAAACTCCGTTATTACTGACTGTGTGCTATGTTTCTGTTGTGCGTGGCAAGATTGAAACGCTAAGAAAATAATGACCAGATTAAGCGATACCAAAAATTTGTTTTTCATAACAGATGATCGAAGGTAAATTAGGTGACTTTCGTGGTAAAATTGATTTTGTTAAAATTATGATTTGTGCCAACACTTTCCACTAAATGGACAACTGTTTTTTTATAATAGTTGAATAAGATCAATCAACATAAATTTGTCATGGAAGTTTTTCAAATTAATGCATCAAGGACGGCAAGAGAGCAAGTAAGATGAGCAATATCTATGAAATATGAAACATCCACCCATTCAAGGTTTTTCAAGGGGCTAAAATTGCCTGAAGTAACGGTTGGTAACATTGCCGAGGCGTAAAATTGTCAACCACGTACGAATAGGCATTTTTGCTCAGCTTTAGGCGAAGCTCATAGTTATCTATTAGCGAAATTACTGATTCAGTAAAATTTACTGCACCATCTGCTACAAGATAGGCCCTATTCATAACCGATTCCAGCCCCCTTGACCCATGGCTAGTTGTCACAAGCGGAATGGCATTGGCTAGCGCCTCAATGTTCTTTATTTTCAACCCGGCTCCAAATCGAACAGGATTGATGATTATATCTGCTTTGTCGTATATATCAGCTAAATTGGCGATAAAACCCTTAACGATTATGTTTTTATCATGTTCTAAAAAAATAGACTTACCTACATTTCCATAGATAACTAAGGTGACATCATATTTTGCTACAATTGCTGGCCAACAATCATTAATGAAAAAATTGACGGCATCCCGATTTGGCAAATATTCACTGGCAACAAAGCCGATACTTTCAACTTTTTTTCTCACTGTATGTAAAAACGGGACTACAGCGTGGGGGCACAATAACGCCTTCTCACCAATAGCACTTTTTATTTTCAAATAGTCGGGTTCACATATTCCAATAACGAAATCGTATTTCGCAAAGGTTTTGGCTTCAGTTTTCCAGTCCAATTCATATGGGTTACCCTGCGCGTTAAATGTTTTAAACGTTTCGCTCCTGTCGCTTATAATATCATGCGTATCGAGGATAAGTTTCGCATCGGCTGAGAAATAATCTAAAAGATAGGTGTTATGGATATATTCTATAATAATGGAATGGTATTTCTTCCCTTGGATGAGATTCTTTAAAGCCTGTCCGTATTCGCTCCGACTGGAAGTTTTTTTATTGCCGAGTGCGATAAATTTCCCTATTAAATAATCTGGCAATAGCTTCTTTATATCCAAAGGGACAATTCCAAGATAAGCAATATTTACATTAACGTGTATTGAAAGATATTCTATCAAACTGGAAATCCTCATCCGATGCCCCGCACCTTGTTTCCAGAAATTAACATCAGTTATCAGCAATACCTCTTTCAATTGATTTATTTTACTTATACGCTTTGAAAATAAGGCCAATAAATTGTAATAGGAAATTTCCAATAATATTTGGAAATATAAGGAATAGCCGTATTTTTATTCCAACCTTAATCCTATTCACAATGAAAAAGAAGCTTATTCTTATTTGGGCAATTTTTGCATTAAGCAAAATTTCCACTGCGCAAACAGTCAATCCGTCTTGCTATTCAAACGCGGAGAGTTGGAAAATCACAAAAATCGAAAATTCAGACGCCTCAACGTATGTCTATTTAAACTATTATTCGTACGACAATAGTTACGTATGCTGGTTCAATTCGGGAATGTACATAGAAAGTGCTGATTTTAATTCATCGAAATATTATATCAGGGGTGTAGACAACAATCAGTTGGATACGAGATATAAATTGGAACCGTTTACCGAATACGACTTTGTTTTAAGATTTGATAAAATTCCTGATGCTTGGAATACTATTAATATAAAGGAACCTCCTGTTCAGACTGGGACGTCCTGGCACTGGAATTATATCGCGCTAAATAGACCTGAAACACAAAGATACAAGCTCGACAATTTCTTCACCAACGCTGTATCTGATTTTCTCATAACATATGCCCATCCGTTAAATACCTTTAAGGGCTACAGATACTCTGTTGATGACAACTTAATACACGCTACTATTTACTATGAAAGCGGCTACCATATCGACTTGAAAATCTATTTTGACAATAATTTGGTGGATAGAATCGCCATAGTAGATGACAATGATGAGTTTACCCCTTTTGCGTCATTGACATTGCTGAGAAACATTATTTTTAAGCAAAGAAACGGCGAAGTATATGCTTCTGAATTTGAACGGCGGCTGAACACAGCAATTAACCAGATGAATGGAAGGCAACTAGCCTGTGTGTACCTAACCACCTTGTGGAGTCTGCAATAATCTATTATATATTCACTTGACCTAACCTTTAGTTTATGATGCTTTCAAAAAATGTACTCCCGTATCCTCTATTGATATGCCTATTAGGCTTTTGCTGTAACTGTGGGAACAAAGAAAAAATAAATCAAATAAATATTTCAATTGACAGCGTAAGCCGCGCCATTGACTACCGAGATAAAGAATTAGCAAATGAAAAAAAGAGCATTGACTCTTTAGGGTCGGAAAAAGAAAATCAATATACCCAATGTAAAGTACTTAAAGATAGTGCCGATTTTATAATGAACGACAGCTGGATGGCAACTGCCTATATATACGAGTTTGATCGGGAGCCGATTAAACTCATTCAGGAATACGTTGATGCGCAAACGGACAGCATAAGAACTAATAAACTGCATAAGGATATTATTCTGTTAACCTACGGGGCTTTTAGGCATGATTTTATTGATTCGATACGAAAACAGCTTGCTCATTTTGACCAAGAAAAAGAGCTTCGCATAGCGAAAATCAGCACTATTGATAATAATGTGCAAAGTCGTCAACAGACAATGGAGAGCAATATAAAGGAAGTAGAAAATCTAAAGGAGCAAAAAGAATATCTGCTAAAACAGTTACAAATACTAAATAATTAAATCGTATGAGCGGAAAAACATCTGAGTGGAGCAGCCCTGCTGTTATCGTTTCTATAGCTGGGTTAATTGTTTCCTTAATTTTCAATATAATTCAATTTGTCCTTACCACAAATGCGAATCAGCGGGCAAATCAAGAAACGCTTCGTGCGAATAAAGAGCAAGATCGGGCCGATGAATTACAAAAGAAAAAAGATGAGTGGATAAAGGGCTTAAATTCTGAATTAGTGACGCTTGACCAAAAAATTAATGCAGATAAAGAAACCCTTAGAATTGACAACATAAGGACATCTTTGAGTAAGCATACAGACAGCGATGAAGGATACCAAGAAGCAGACAGAAATTCACGAGAGCTAGACGAGCTTGAAGAAAGGAGGGCAGCCCTCAAAAACCAAATCAACTCATTTTTAAGTTCTTACCGCTAATACCGTAAAGTTATTAAAATAAATCTCAGTTAAACATATTCTAAACCGTCACAAAATGCCTAACAATCAACTATTTGACAACTACAAAACCGATGGATCAGCGAATCCAATCTCGCTTAAAGTAACCGTTGGTTATGCCCAATCCGGCAGTACCGGACTATCAATTGATAATGTACCACTGGTAATTACACCGCCAGCAGACATTAATGGCAATTTTCCCAATAGCTTCACATTACAAAACATTGGTAGCAATGCTAGCCTCAAAGGGAAGGTACTTGCCATTTCAACCGCTGTTACCAAAGCTCAGCCTACTGCTTCTTCCAGTGAGTTAATCGAGTTTGATGGAGGTACCGCGCATAAATCATATGGGCCATTGACAGGCACTCTTACAAATCCGGGGGATATCGTTAATTACTATTCTGAAATAACATTTACATAAAGATGAAAAAACATTTATTAGTTTCATTTATGCTCGGAGGCATAATTGTTTCGCATGCTTTCGGTCAAACAAAAGATACAACGAGAAAAGATTTAAACCCGAGTGATAGTACGTGGAAAATAAATCTATTGCAAGCACCCTCATCCCCAGGAGCGAGTCTATTGGGTATATCACCGACAACTATCCAACAGCCTACTGATCCTACAGCATTCAGTGTGTCTTTATTGAATGCGACTAATAACCTAACCACAATTCCCAATAGTTATGCCGTTGACTTTGCTCCAGCGTGGTTATTTGGCGGAAAGAACATTACTTATCAAAAATTTATTTCCGACTCAGTTAAATATAATATTTGGCAGAGTTTCGTTGTTTCTTTTGCATATAAAAATGCAAAAGACAGTGTGACAATGCTAACAAATACAAGTGTGGCGCTTGGGTTTAAAATATCTTTCCTCAGAGGACAAGTAAATAGCAAAGCGCTTAATACCCTTGCAAAACTTCAAACATATCTTAGCAATTATCAGACATTAAAAAACCATGAAGAGCAAAAAGTGCGGGCTATGACTGGATATGCGCAATTACCTGGAAATAAAAAAGGTGCGCTTATTAACACCGCGGACTCCTTAGCATTAGTAACATTCAAAAATAATAAGAATGGATTAGATTCCTTGAAAAGTTACGGAGAGCAGATAAATTTTAACAGATATGGGTGGAAATTGGATTTAGCTGGTGGAGTATCTTATCTTTTTCCCAATCAGATAAACGGTTCCTTGAATAACGCTGGCGCATGGCTAACTGGCGGATATGATCCTGAAAACAATGGGTTCACTTTTTTAGCGATAGCGAGATATTTATATAATCCAAAACAAGTATATGATGATCCCAATGATATTTTAAAACAAAATGACTTAAGTACCTTCGACAGCGGTGTGCGAATTTTATATGATTCAAGAGATGACAAATTTACGTTTGGTGGCGAGTTGGTTTATCGCAGTATTTTAAATACTTCAACCTTGGCCCCGTCATGGCGATATACCCTCAGTACTGATTATCAAATTGGAAAAAATCAAATTCTATCCTTCGTGTTTGGCAGGGATTTCGATGGAACGGTTACTAAAACAGGAAACTTAATAGCCGCATTAAATTTTATAATCGGTTTTGGAAGTTCTAAATCGGTTTTAAGTAAATAAAGTAGTGTCCAACGTTACGGTTGACCGTAGTTTTAGGGAGTGCGATCAACACACGCCGATGTATTTCCAATGTTTTTAAGAGGGAAGTCGGCAATTATAACCAAACAGGTAAGGATATAATTATGATTTGGCATTTAACCGCTATAATTAATAGGCTGCTGATAAATTACTACCTTGCAGATATTTAACCTTTTATCACCAGGCCTATTATGATCCAAAAAGTAGAACAGTTAGTATCAATTGGAAAATTTCGTGATTATTCGGCACGAGGTAACGTTGCATTTAACAAAATGACCCTCATCTACGCTGATAATGGCAGCGGGAAGACAACGCTTTCAGCGGTATTGCGTTCATTGACAAAAAATGAAGCTGGACTGATAAAAAGTAAAATTTCAACAAATGCGACACTCCCCCAATCGGCACAGATAATACAGCGATTAAGCGGCTCTGATACACATTTTACTTTTGGAAGAAATGGCTGGTCAGGCAGTTTGCCCGATATTGAAATTTTCGACATTCACTTTGTAAATGAAAATATATACTCCGGATTCGATTTTAACGATGAGCAGCGAAAACAACTACATCAATTTGTTATAGGTGCAGCAGGTGTAGGCTTTCGTCAACAAATTGAACAAAACAAAACGGATAAAGCGAGATGCAGGCAAGTACAAGAAGGCATTGAGCAAAACATTATTCGAAGCGTTGGCAATGGCTTAAACGCTTCCTTGTTACCAAGCTTTATTGCAATGTCCGCAAATCATAACAACAATATTGACCAACGGATTGTAACTGCCGAAGCTGCTTTGCGGAGTGCAAACTCAAATGCTGTTTTGCAAACCTTGCCGCAACTTAGTCCTTTAACCCCTTTAAACCAATTAGACGATACACAAAACTTAATCTCGGATTTAGCGACAAGCACCGCTACTTTGATGAATGCTTCGTTAAGAGAAACATTTATCAATCACTGTACAGAGTTAAGTGAAAATCGAATTGCGTCTCCCGAAAACTGGTTGAGGACTGGTTATCATTATCTTGAAAGTAAAATTGAAAATAGTGGTGATGAGCTGCACTTAACCTGTCCCTTTTGTCGTCAAAATGTTAACGATAGTTTAGCCATCATTGAGGCTTACTCCCTTAAATTTAACGAAGAATTTAATTCGCTTGTCCTAAGGTTAAATACTCACAGCACAAATTTAGGACAGTATAACTTAAACGCTCTAATTCTACGTTTTAATGAAATAAATCGCATAAACGGAGAGCGTATTGCATCATGGGAAACACATCTTCCAAATACAATACAATCACCACTGTTTAATATAATTGATGATGAAAGTGCAGTACAGCAGAGTTTTAGTGCGTTAAATGCTTTGGTAAGGCAAAAATTACAGAACCCTTCTATTTCTGTCGCAACAGACGAAGTTGCGGAGTTTCATGCATTAATTCATGAGATTAATTTAAATATAATAAATTACAATCAAAGCATATCTATTTACAATATAGCTATAACAACGTTCTTAAGAGGTATTCAGACAGTTGTTCAGGTTCAAAATGAGGTCATTAAACTGAAAAGAATTAAATTAAGATTTGACCCAAGTATCGTTTCTCTAATTGGAAATCTTTCAACAGAAAAAACAAGACTAAGAGGCCTTGAAACAGCTTATGCAGCATTAATTGCACAACAGCAATCCGCTGCAGCAAGTTTTTTTACTCGATATAAAGACCGAATTAATCACTATTTAACAACTGTATTTAAAACTCCTTTTTTAATTGATAGAGTTGTACACGTTCCGCCGCAAGGCAGAGCGACGTTGAGCAAGATTGATTATAGACTAACCATTGATAACGTGGATATTTCATTTGATGCCACGCAGCCTAATTGCGCAAAAGATTGTTTAAGCGAAGGGGACAAAAGTACTATAGCCTTAGCTTTTTTCTTGTCAAAGTTGGATATTGACGGTTCGACGGGAAATAAAATAGTCGTATTTGATGATCCGCTATCAAGTTTTGATAGAAATCGACGGTTATATACCGTCCAACTACTTCGGGATTTATTGCCTAATGTAAAACAATTGATCGTTTTAAGCCATAATGAAACTTTCCTGCACCAAGTATCAAAAACTACGTCAGCAGCAAATAAGTCGTCTTTACGCATCAGTGAAAACTTCACAAATCACGCCGCATTTATTGAACCGCTTTCGTTAGAAACATTAATGGAACATGATTATTTCAAACATGTAAGTGAACTTGAAGCATTTTTGGTTAATCCTGACATGACAAAAAAGGATACTGTGTTAGGACTAATGAGAAATGTTTTGGAGGCACACATATCATTTAAATTTTACCGGCAACTAAGCGATTTATCACACAATAGTAGGACTTTTGGGGTCTTAATAACTGCGCTAAATAATCCGACGGCCCCAGTTGTTTTTAGGGTAAATACTAATCGACAGGACATAATAAACAAATTGAATTTAATAAATGGTGTTTCTTGTATACCACATCATGGCGAAGCAGTGCCCGATTACGCTGCATTAGGCTTAAACCCTACTTCTATTACCGTTACGGAATTGGCACATCTTGTGCAAGATACTTTAGATTTGATTGATAATTTGTTATAGCATTAAGATGTTTATCCTTCAGTAATCCTACATATTATTGTTACGCAAATTATTATTTACATTAAAAATTTTGTGCGAAATAGCCTCAAGCCCCTTTATATCAATTAGCTGATTGCAATTGTTATCTATAACAAATCTTGCACGGCCTATGTTCCAATTTAATAGCCAGGGCTTTTGTGATCCGTACAATGCCGTTGAAATACCGTGATATCACCTTGCAAAAAGGGTGATTTCACGGTGAAAAATTTCATCGGATGAATGTATTTTTATGCAACTTAAACAATACACTCATGAAATA
>Ga0206874_1046_pt1 | contig 34002 bp, 31 predicted proteins | sample Alteio_BWOrgCont_12_FD_152629 | JGI IMG/M metagenome (GOLD analysis project Ga0206874, IMG submission 152629) | Enriched cells from forest soil in Barre Woods Harvard Forest LTER site, Petersham, Massachusetts, United States -... | ecosystem: Environmental > Terrestrial > Soil > Temperate forest >...
CAACACTAACATCTTTACCGTTGTATCCGTAGGTGAAATCTACCTGGTAGCCTTGTTCGGCTTTTAAATTAATGTTGCCTAACTGTACAGCGTTCGAACCAATGTTAAGCCCGTTGCTGGTTAACTCGTTAATGGCAGGCGCCCGGTAACTTTTCGAAAGGTTAAGTTTTATATAATTATTATTAGGTAGTTGATACGATGCACCAATACTCCCAGATGGCCCGTTATAGGTGTTATTAAACCCCGAAAACTGGACCATTGATCCGGTAGTTCCGGGTGGAACGATTGCCTGTTGCGGCGTACCGGAATTGATCAGCGACATCGGATCGCCAACAAAGTCAGTGCGGTCAAAACGGATCCCTCCGCTAAGTGTCAGATTCTTAAAATTTTTCTCCAGTATGGCATAACCGCCTATTTCAAAATTGGTGTAGTTGGGTATTTCATAATCGGCCACATACGGTGCAGGCGGTGCGGCCCCGTTACGCTGAAATTCATAGATTCCGTTAATACCTGTAGTGAGCTTCAATCCCGAATGCTCGCCTGTTAACTGGTATTTGGCGGAGTACGGAATATCATTAACCAGCAAGTTGCCCGAGCCTATGCTACCGGTATCAATATCGTGGTGAACGCTCCGGGTAAAGCCAACATCCAACCCAAGCCTTCCTTTGCCAACGTTAATACTATTTTGCCACCAGGCCTGGTATTCACCCAAATCTTTATCACCGGCAATAGCAGCATTGTAGGATAAAAAATCAGACCTTGTAGGATATATTCGCCCATTTTGCGGCGAATCGAATTCAAACCGGCCGGTACTGTCCCGGTTTCCATCAGGCACCTCTATGCGCCTGTGCAGGGCGCTTAAAGTAAGATGGGAATATCCCCATGACCGGTTGATGCCAAGGATCAGCCTTGCATTTACCTGGTTCCATGCGGTTCCCCAAACGTACCCGTCCTTAGGGTTCGAATAGCTATGTGCTTCTTCACCACTTGCCGTAAGGCCCCATATAAAGCCGTTGTTATTTCCGGCTATATGCAGCGAAGTTCCCAGGTAGCCGTTATTGGTATGATATTCCGTAAGTACACTTCCAAGGATAGTTCCGTTTTCGGGAAAGGGTTCGGATTTAAAACTGATCACACCGGCCTCTGCGCTGGCGCCATATTGTAAAGAAGCCGGGCCCCTGATTACCTCGGCATCATATACCGCGTAAGGATCTATGAGTATGCCATGATCATCGCCCCATTGAAAATCTTCCTGAGGCACGCCATCCATAAGGGTAAGTACACGGTCGAAACCCAGCCCGTTGATCTGCGGTTTAGTGGTGCCTGCTCCTTCTGTGGTTTCATTAACGCCAGGTTGGAAAGCTATTTCGTCAATTGCGGTATTCGAAACGCCCTGCAATATCATATCGTGCGTAACCACTGCAATTGGTATGGGCGAACGTTGTTTGGTTGTTGTGTTACCGAGCGCCGTTACCACAACATCGGCAAGCTCATAATTGGAAGCTGTTAATTTAAAATCAAGCGAATCTGTTTCAGATAAATTAATATTTTGCGTTTCAGCGGCATATCCTATTGCCTTTACCTGTATTAAATAGCGGCCGCGGGGCAGTTGTTTTAATACATATTTGCCGCCCTGATCAGCAATTGCCCCTATCCTTAAGTCGGGTATGGAAATACTTGCCCCGGCTATTGGCAAGCCGGTAGCCTTGTCGGTTACTATCCCGGTTATTTTGCCATTACCTGTTATGTTGTTAGCTGCAACCAGCGTACTTACCGGTAACAGCATTAAAATATAAAGTAGCTTTAAAAAGCGTAGTCTTGTTTTCATGAAATAATAAAAAAGGTAAATACCTGTGATGAAAAGCCCTCCGGACGCAACGTAACGTTGATCCTAAAACAGCAATAGATGCGGCAGATAAGGGATTTATTTTATTTGCGCATAACAAACTGTAACCATAGCAAATGGCACAGCCACAGCATGGACAGCTAAATAATTAAAGCAAATAATAAAGAGGTATTAGCCTAACTGCGGAGGCTGGAAAATAGGGAGATAAACATTGGGCAAGGCATCACGGTGATTAGACACCTTTATTACCTGCAGCACCTGCGAATAAAACCTGACATCAGGTTTCCGGGTAAATAAAGCATCCTGGAAGAGATTTTTTTGAGACTGGCGCTCATCATTTTTCTCTTTTTCCTGGGCTTGCTTTATTTTTTTCATGAAATAGCATTTGCCGTTGCAATGCAGCCATGGTTTATCCCGGTTTACGCAAAGATGTGTGGCTATGTAATTCTTGTTCAACTCAAAACCTGCATAAACAAATAAGCAGGAAAAGTTTGCAGAAACCAGCGCAGCCATCAATAAATAAGCAATAAATCGGCGTAACATAATGGCACAAAGGTAAGTGCCGCGAACAAACCAGGCAATAATTATAGTTGTTTTTTTTATTTATAATCAATCTAAATGTGGTTGGCTAATTTTAGCCGAGTATTTTTAATTGCCGGTTAAAAGTACTCGGCTATTTTAGTTATAACAATTTAATTATTAAAAGCATAAAAATGATAACACGCACATGGCATGGTAGAACGAGCCTTGAAAATGCAGACTACTACCTGGAGTTTTTATTGGGTGATGGTACTAAAGAATATTTACAAACCAAAGGTAATTTATCGGTTAAAGTATGGCGGCAAAAGGCAGAAGATTGCTGTCATTTTTGGACAGTAACCGAATGGGCAGATGTAGACGCTATAAAAGGTTTTGCCGGAGAAGACTATGAGAAAGCAAAATACTATCCGCAGGATGAGGGCATTTTATTAGAGTTTGAAGAAAAAGTAAATCACTATGAAACTTATCCTGTTGTAAGTGGCAAGGTTTCTTAATTATCGCCAGTATAAACGCCGGGCTTGTTTTCGGATGCATTGATGTGTTGATGAATCTTCACTAAAACAAGGGCAACATTTTCATCTATTTGATCTTCAGTAAGGGTAGGTTCAAAATTTATCATATCCCAGGTATCAAATACATTGCATAATGTAGATTTAATACCCGGGTTTTTACGCAACAGGCTATTTAGCTCACGTAATTCTTTACCGGTAGCTTCATTTGCTAATTTTTTAGCAGCCAGGTTTAAAATGCGGGTCTCAATATCCATTATTTTTCAGTCGATCAGGTAGTATCAGAGTTTATACAACGCGAAAACTTTATAATGTTTGGTTATAAGACGTAACAAATTAAAAACACGTTACAATTAATTTGCATTGAAAAATAAATATTTCAAATTCACTATTAAACGAAAGCCGCATCACAAAACGAGGCTTAAAAATATATTAAAGCAGAGCGCTTACTTATCTGCCCGTTTAAGTGTAGTGTGCATTTTGGTTCCATTAAAATCTATATCTAATGCCACGGAATCCGCTTCAGCATAAAATTTGCCTGTGTTTTTTATGTCTGTACCGTTATAAGTAACCGTAAATGAAAAATCAGCTCCATTGATCTTACCATCAGTTATAGGGATATCTCCATCGGGAGATGTTCCATTGCCGGTTAATTTATCTCCATCAACTTTAAAAGTATAGTTTACCGGCATTTCTTCACCATCAGGCGTTTTAAGCGTGCCCGTCCATTTCCCGGTTAAATCAGCAATCGTTGCCAAACAAACTGTAAAGCAGCAAACCAGTAGTGTAGTTGTAAAAACTTTTCTTTTCATATCAATAAATTTTTACTTACGACGCGATAGTTTAAAAGCGGGTTACAGCTAATTTGAATTTTACCAGGTAAATATGGGTTTCTGGTTACGATAAGCTGTTAGGGGAAGAGTTGCCGCCGCTTGATTTAATAAAAAACCCCGCCTAACAACAGGCAGGGTTTTAGAGTGCTTTTACACCTGTAAATTACTTGTCGGCCCGTTTAATAGTGAAATGTAATTTTTGACCGCCAAAGTCAATATCCATTCCGCATGAGTCGGCATACATTTTACCTGTATGCGGATAATCATTACCATCAACAGTAACTTTAAACGAAAAATTATTGCCGTCAATTTTTCCATTATCAATATTTACTGTTCCATTGGGGGAATCGGCTGTGCCTGTTAGCGTGTTACCATCTACCTTAAAGTTATAGGTAACGGCAATTTCATTGCCATCGGGTGTTTTAATAGTGCCGGTCCATTTTCCGGCCAAATCGGCTACTATTGCCATGCAAACCATAAAGCAGCATACCAGCGCTGTAGTGGTAAAAATTTTTCTTTTCATAATTGGTTAATCTTTATTCTCTAAAAATAAAGTTTTTATTAATCAATATATCAAACAGATAATAAAATATTTATAGTTAATTAAGGCGCTGGTGTTACTCTTTTTAGCGTTGCATGGGAGTGCGCATCGCCAAGGCTGATATCTACGCCAACCGAATCGCCATAAAATCTACCGCTGTGATCTATTTCCATTCCGCTAATTAATACGTTGAATGTAAATTTGTCTCCAACAATTTTACCATCATTTATAGGCATATCTCCTTTTGGAGTTTTTGCGGTACCGGTTAATTGATCGCCGTTTATGGTAAAATTATAAAGCAGCGGGTACTCGTCGCCCTGGTCGGTTTTTAATAAACCAGTCCATTTGCCATTTAAATTGGTAATGGTGCCAAAGCCGGCTAAAAAACAGCATAACAAAAGCGCAGTTGTAATGATCTTCTTTTTCATTTGAATGATTGTTTTTTTACAAAAGTAGGATCGTCATTAAATCAAAACATAAAGTGTATGTTAAGCTTTTGGTAGCAGGTGTTTAATAGTTGAGAATTTTTTAACATTTGAAATGTTGTTAACAATCAGTTCTGACTAAGATTTGCATGATTTAAAGATTTACAGAATTATGGTTATTATCAACCATAATCCTGGTTGATAAATAATTGTGTGGTAAAATATCAGTTACACCTCTTGAAATTCAGTCTTTATAAATCCTAATTCTATGTACTTTTGAAAATAACATAAGTTTATGGGTAGTAATGCTTATGCCTCATTATACAATAAACCAAAGATGAAGAAACTATTGACGCTGATTTGCCTTGTTACGGCATTTAATTTAATTGCCACAGCACAGGAAATTGATATTAGCCGGGGATGGAAATTTAGCCCGGGCGATTCGAGCCAATGGGCGTCGCCAAACTATAACGACGGTAACTGGAAACCTATCAGCGTGGCACATAGCTGGGAAACACAGGGCTATCCTGATTATGATGGTTTTGGCTGGTACCGGCTGCACCTGGTTATCCCATCATCCATAAAAGAAAAAGCTTACCTGAAAGACAGCATCCGCTTTGACCTTGGCACTATTGATGATAATGACGAAGTTTATTTAAATGGAAAGCTTATTGCTAAATACGGCGGCAAGGGCGGTAATATAAAAGCATCTAATTATGGCCCGCGCAGTTATGTGATAGCGGCAAATAACCCGGCTATTTTGTGGGATAAAGAGAACGTGCTGGCCATACGCATATTTGACACTGGCGGCGATGGTGGTATTTACGGGGATAAGTTTAAGATGAGCATGGCCGATTTGATGGATAATGTAAGCATCAATGCCGAAGCTGATTTTAGCTATGGCGATAAAAGCAGTTTGAACAAATCAATCAAAATTATGGCAGCCAGTGCTTACCCTTTTAAAGGAAAGCTTTCTTTCACGGTTACCGATCCGGAAAATAACAGCGTGTTTTATCAAAAAGAAAACGATGCTGATTTTTCATCAGGCAGGCCATTTACCTACACATTTAATATTGCCGATTTGGGTAAAAAATCGTACAAGCTTACTTATACCTTTACTGATGAAAAATCTGGTAAATCTATCAGCAAAACTGAAAGCACGCCTTATGTGCTTACCCCATACCCCAGCGCGAAACCGCGGATAAACGGAGCCGATGTTTTTGGCGCACGGCCCGGTAACCCATTTTTATATTTAATTCCCGCTACCGGTAAAAAGCCATTAGCCTATTTGGCAACAGGGCTGCCTGATGGCCTGAAGTTAGACGCCCGCACCGGTATTATTACGGGCGTAGTTAACCAAAAGGGTGACTATCCTGTTACCCTCACCGTGCATAATAGTTTAGGAACTAAAACTAAAAAGTTCACCATTAAAATTGGTGACCTGATTGGTTTAACACCTGCCTTAGGCTGGAACAGCTGGAATGCCTGGGGCCTTAGCGTAAACGATAAAAAAGTACGGATCTCTGCCAAAGCAATGGCCGACAGGCTGAGCGCACACGGCTGGGCCTATATTAATATTGATGACGGATGGGAAGCTCCGCAACGTGCTACCACAGGCGAAATAACCCCAAATGAAAAATTCCCGGATATGAAAGGGCTTACAGATTATGTGCATAGCCTGGGCTTGCGGACGGGTATTTACTCTTCGCCCGGCCCGCGTACCTGCGGTGGGTATTTGGGAAGCTGGCAGCATGAAGAACAGGATGCTAAAACCTACGGCGACTGGGGTATTGACTATTTAAAATACGACTGGTGCTCATACTCGGAAGTAACTGCAAAAAATCCAACTTTGGATGATGATAAAAAACCTTACCAGGTAATGCGCGCAGCCTTGAATAAAATACCGCGCGATATCATGTTCAGCTTTTGCCAGTATGGCATGGGCGATGTATGGAACTGGGGCGCAGAAGTTGGCGGTAACAGCTGGCGCACAACCGGCGATATTACAGATACCTGGAAAAGTATGACCGATATTGGTTTTAACCAAATAGCCGATGGCCCCCACACACAGCCCGGTCATTTTAATGATCCGGATATGCTGGTAGTTGGTAAAGTGGGCTGGGGCGATAACCAGCATAATACCCGGCTAACTTTCGATGAACAATATACGCACATCAGCTTATGGAGCCTGTTATCCTCGCCTTTATTGATAGGCTGTGATATGGGGCATTTAGACAGATTTACCCTGGGCCTGCTCACCAACGACGAAGTAATAGCTATTGACCAGGATGCACTTGGCAAAGAAGCACACCAGGCAATTAAAACAGATGATTATCAAATCTGGATAAAGGATCTGGAAGATGGAGGGAAAGCGGTTGGATTATTTAATATATCAGACAAATACCAAACCATCACCCTTAACCGTAATGAAAATGGCTTAACTGGTTATACCAAAATACGCGACGTTTGGCAGCAAAAATATTTAATAAGCAACGGGCCTGTTTTCACAACCAAAGTCCCGCCGCATGGCGTGGTACTGGTGAAGCTGAGTAAGTAAAAGTTAGGCAAAAAGAATATAATAAAGAGATACTACTATGAGCGTAATATGGAAGGGGGTTTTCCCGGCAGTAACCACAAAATTCACTGATAAAGACGAGCTGGATTTTGAAGCCTTCGATAAAAATATCGAAACACAAATTGAAGCGGGAGTAAAAGGGATTATTATAGGCGGTTCGTTAGGTGAGGCCAGTGTTTTAAATGATCATGAAAAAATTGAACTGCTAAAGCATACGGTTAAATCGGTTAATAAGCGGGCATATGTAATTTTAAACATCGCAGAGCAAACTACCAAAGCTGCATTATTATGTGCTGAAAACGCCTTAAAATACGGTGCCGACGGGCTGATGATGCTGCCACCATTACGTTATAAAGCCGATGACGCCGAAACGGTTCAATATTTTGCAACAGTTGCAAAAAACACTCCGCTGCCTATCATGATCTACAATAATCCTTATGATTATAAGATTGAGGTTACGCTGGATATGTTTGAAGAACTGGCGAAATATGATAACATACAGGCGGTAAAAGAATCGACCCGCGATGTAAGCAATGTTACCCGGATGATAAATAAGTTTGGTAACAGGTTCAAAATTTTATGTGGCGTGGATACTTTGGCTTTAGAAAGCTTATTTATGGGCGCTGATGGCTGGGTTGCAGGATTGGTTGATGCTTTCCCAAGGGAAACGGTGGCTATATTTAACCTTGCAAAACAGGGCCGGCACCAGGAAGCATTAACTATTTACCGTTGGTTTTTGCCGGTACTGGAATTGGATATCCATCCAAAACTGGTGCAGTATATTAAACTGGCAGAGGCCGAAACAGGACTGGGAACCGAAACCGTACGGCAACCACGTTTACCACTTGTTGGCGATGAGCGCAAAAAGATTTTGGCCATTATCCATAAAGCAATTGCCCACCGCCCCGAACTGCCAGCCGGTAGCTGGGGTGTTGAGGCAGAAGTGGACATGACAGGGGTTAGTTAAAGAAAAATTGTGAATTAACGATGTCATTTCGGCGAGGAACGAGGAGAAATCTATACGCACTCAAAGTGATCGAAATGACATGGAATTATAAAACATACCATGGAAACAAGAAACTTAATAGGATACAGTTATTTACCGCAACTCGGTAATAAATTTAAAGCAATAGATCCGGCATCGGGAAAAGAGCTGGATGGCGATTTTTATGCGGCCAGCTTATCAGAAGCTGATGCAGCAATGAATTTGGCTGATAACGCTTTTGCAATTTATCGTTATACGGATAAAAACAAAAAAGCCGCTTTTTTACGAAGCATAGCCGATGAGATTACTGTTATAAACGATACAATTATTGAACGTGCAATGAGCGAAAGCGGCTTGCCTGCTCCACGTTTGCAGGGCGAGCTAAAACGTACCACTAATCAGCTTTATATGTTTGCTGCCTTGCTGGAAGAAGGTTCATGGGTAGAGGCTATCATCGATACCGCCATTCCCGATCGCCAGCCATTACCACGGGTCGACATCCGTAAAATGATGGTGCCTATTGGCCCGGCAGTAGTGTTTGGCGCAAGTAATTTCCCGCTGGCTTATTCTGTTGCAGGCGGTGATACCGCCGCGGCACTGGCATCTGGGTGCCCGGTTGTGGTAAAGGCGCATCCTGCACATCCGGGTACAAGCGCATTGGTGGCAGGGGCAATAAAAAAAGCTGCTGAAGAGCATAAAATACCTGAAGGAGTTTTCTCTATGTTGTATGATGACGGCTATGCCATTGGCGAGGCTTTAGTAAAACATCCTAAAACTAAAATAGTAACTTTTACAGGTTCGTTTAAGGGCGGAACAGCCTTAATGAAAATGGCAAGAGAACGCGATGAGCCTATCCCTGTTTTCGCAGAAATGGGCAGCATTAACCCTGTTGTATTGTTACCGCAGGCATTGGAAAACCGCTCCGCTGAACTGGCAAAAACCTATGCCGATTCTATAACCATGAGCGCGGGTCAGTTTTGCACCAATCCGGGCCTTTTGCTGGCGATAAAATCGACAGGGCTTGATAAATTTAAACAGGCACTTGGAGAAGGAATAGTAACCGTTAATTCAGCCACTATGCTTACTGCCGGTATAAATGCCAATTATGATAAATTATCGAAAGACAGGCTTGCAGAACCGGCGGTGTCCGTAATAGCACATTCTGATAAATTAGACACAGACAAAACCAACCAGGCACTGGCTGTTGTTTTAGAAATTAGCGCAGATAGTTTTTTGGCCGATGAAAAATACAAAGAAGAAGTTTTTGGCCCGTATTCCATGCTGGTAGTTGCTGATGACTTAGCCCAATTGGAACAAGTGCTTGGCTCGTTGCATGGGCAATTAACCGCAACGGTAATGGCCGAAAAAGATGAGTTGCCAAAATATAAAGCTATAACGGATAAACTGGCAAATTTAGCCGGAAGAGTAATTCTGAATAACCCGCCAACGGGCGTTGATGTTGGCAATGCAATAAATCATGGTGGGCCGTTCCCGGCTACTTCCGATAGCCGCTTTACTTCGGTGGGCACATCTTCTATTAAACGTTTTGTACGACCCGTATGCTGGCAAAACTGGAGCGAAGAGCTATTGCCCGATGAGCTAAAGACGAACAACCCGCTCAAAATTTGGCGATTATTTAATAATGAATGGACTAAATAGTTATTGGTCATTGTGTCATTAGTCATTGCAGATAAGGAGTGGCTATAAACACAAAGACACCATACAATGACTAATGACAACTGGCTAATGACTAAAAGCAAAACCTTCTTCTGTATAGATGCACATACCTGCGGTAATCCCGTAAGGCTGGTTGCCGGTGGCGGACCAAACCTTCAGGGCGATAATATGAGCGAAAAACGTCAGCATTTTTTAAAAGAGTATGACTGGATACGCAAGGGCCTGATGTATGAACCGAGGGGGCATGATATGATGTCGGGCAGTATCCTATATCCACCTCATGATCCGCAAAACGATGTAGCTGTACTATTTATTGAAACCAGCGGCTGTTTGCCTATGTGCGGACATGGCACCATCGGTACCATCACTATCGCTATTGAAGAAGGGTTGATTATTCCCAAAGTACCAGGAATTGTGCGTATGGAAGCGCCCGCCGGGCTGGTGCTTATTGAATACAGACAGGAAGGCAGCAAAGTAAAATCTGTAAAGCTTACCAATGTGCCGTCATACCTCGCTGCTGAAAATTTAGAGGTAGAATGCCCTGACCTGGGGACTTTAGCCGTTGATGTAAGCTACGGTGGGAATTTCTATGCAATTGTTGATCCTCAGCCAAATTTTAAGGGCCTGGAAAATTATACCGCTGATCAATTAATTTCATGGAGCCGTGTTTTGAGGCAACGGATAAATGAGAAATATACGTTTGTTCATCCCGAAAATCCTACCATTAACGGTTGCTCGCATATCCTTTGGGCCGGTAAAACTATATCTCCCGAAGCTACTGCCCGGAATGCTGTTTTTTATGGTGATAAAGCAATTGACCGGTCACCATGCGGAACAGGTACATCGGCACGTATGGCGCAATGGCATGCAAAAGGCAAATTAAAAAAGGGCGATGTCTTTATTCATGAGAGCATCATCGGCAGCCAGTTTATTGGTACTGTAGAGGATGAAGTTATGATTGGCGATAAGCCTGCTATTATTCCGGGCATTGAAGGCTGGGCCCGGGTATACGGCTATAACACTATAAAAATTGATGATGAAGATCCATATGCATATGGATTCCAGGTAATATAAAATTGAAAGATGAGTAAAGCAATCATAATTGGCGGCGGGATAATAGGATTATTTTCGGCCTATTACCTGCACAAATCAGGTTGGGAAGTTGAGGTGCTGGAGCAAGGCGATCTGTCTGATAATTGTTCGTACGGTAATGCCGGGATGATCACGCCAAGTCATTTTGTGCCTTTGGCGTCCCCGGGGATGGTAGAGCAAGGCACTCGCTGGATGTTTAACAGCAAAAGCCCTTTTTATGTAAAGCCATCGCTTAACGCTGAACTCATCAGTTGGGGGTTGAAGTTTTTAAAAAGTGCCACTAAGAAACATGTAGATCGATCAGCAGCAGGGCTAAGGGATATTTCACTGCTGAGCAAGTCGCTATACCAGCAGTTTGAAAAAGATTCGGGAATTGATTTTGGTTTGGAGGATAAAGGTATATTGATGCTTTTCAAATCGGCAAAAGTTGAGGAGGAAGAGTTGCATATGGTTGAAAAAGCAACCAGCCTGGGTTTGGATGCCCAATATTTAACACCTGATGAATGCCGCAAATTACAACCTGATATAGAACTTGATATTTTAGGCGCGGTACATTATCACTGCGATGCGCATATGTATCCCAACAAGCTAATGGCCGGCCTAATAAAATACCTGGAAACTGAAGGAGTTCGTATTCATCGCAACACCAGGGTGGCAAAAATTAATCACGGCGCCGGAAAGATAACTTCATTAATGGCTGACAATAAAGAATTTACAGGTGATGCTTATATTATTGCCGGAGGCTCATGGTCGCCGGGTATAGCTAATCTGGTAGATTTAAATGTACCATTGATGCCGGGCAAAGGGTATTCGTTTATGGTAGATAAACCGGCTAAGCCGATGGCGATACCCTCTATATTATGTGAGGCCCGGGTAGCCGTAACCCCAATGAACGGCAGTATCCGTTTTGGCGGTACAATGGAGATAGGAAAGATAAATAACCAAATAAATATGAACCGGGTTAAAGGTATTGTTGAATCGGTACCAAAGTATTTCCCAGGTATTAACCTTCCTTTGCCGGAACAAAAAAATATCTGGTTCGGATTTCGCCCTGTTTCGCCGGATGGCCTGCCTTATATAGGTTTGTCGAAAAAGTATAAAAACATGGCAATCGCAACAGGCCATGCGATGATTGGCTTAAGCCTGGCTCCCGTTACAGGTAAATTAATTGCGGATGCGTTTAATGGAACAGACTCTCAGGTTGATATAAGTTTATTTGATCCCGGAAGATACCAGTAAAGTATTTTTTACGATAACTTCTCTATCTCCTCAACAGAAAGACCGGTAATATCGGCTATCAGGTTTACATCTAAACCGCTTTTCTTCATTTTAAAGGCAGTTGCTCTTAAGCTTTCTACGCGACCTTTTTCAATACCTTCTTCTCTACCTTCTTCTCTGCCTTTTTCAATACCTTTTTTTTCGGCTCTGTCCAATAAAAATTCTTCAATGCCCATGGTTATCTTCCTTTCTGTTAAAATGGCTATCTCTTGTTCAAATTTAGCAATCATTTGCGGGTTTTCAAAATGAAGGTAGTAACGCAAAAAGCTCATTACCTTTCTTATTTTCTCTTTTGACATTTGTTTGGTTAGCAAACGCCTGGCCAGGTTGTAGGCTAAATCAAAAAGCTGCTGATCATCAAGTTTGCTATTTGAAAGGGCCAATTTAGCTGAAAGTACAGCCATTGCAAATGGATTGTTGCTGGCTTCCAGCTCTTCATCAGCCTGGTCTATAATTTTATAGGTATTAAAAGCATAATAAACCCTGGTGCCCAAAAACTCCCTCTCGTAATATTTTGGATGAAAGCTTTTATTGCTGTCTGCAAAAATGGCAAAAGCGGTAATGGGCTTATTGTATTTATCCAGTATGCGGTAATAATACTGAAACATGCGCCTGGCAAAATCCTGGTCCGTATAGCCCTGTACTTCTACATGGATCAGTATCCATTCTTCGTTACCTGTTTTGGTAAATACTTTTACCAGTTTATCTACATAACGTGGTGCATAATTGTCTGCTTCGGGCGGGAAAAGCTGATCCAGCTCCTTATCCAAATATTCAAAGCCTTTGTTCAAATCAAAAAGCTCATCAGCTTCGGGATAAAAAAAGCGAAGAAAATCATCAAACAAATCTTCTAATGTTGCTTTCCACAATATATCGTTACGTTTCATTTAGAGTATTCAGGTTGAAACCAAAGCTAATAAAAGCCCTAAAAATTTGACAATTCTTTTAAAAAGTTGTTAAATCTGAACGTCATATGTCTCATGAAGATTATTTGCCGGGAATTTTATAGTAATAAATAGGAGAGTATACACCCTCGCTGGTAGTATAATAGCCTTTTCCATCGGGGGTAAAACCAATAGCTTCCCCTTGTTTTTCTTGTTTGTAAGGAAGTGTTTGCGGAGGCCTTTGTACAGTTTTCCAGATCGGCTCATTGTTTTGCCGTTGCCAATAATAAACCTTGGTATAACTTTTTATCAGTACCTGCTGGCCATCTTTTGATATATCGCCGGCAGTTATCCATTTAAATAGTTTATAACCGGCAAAAAATAGCTTACAACGTTTTGTCAATACAAGGGTATCATCCGCTTTGTAGTTTAACGGCGAAGTATATACGGTTACGGAATCTTGCCTTTTTGATACAATATAGATCAATTTTTCGATAGGGTCTACCATTAATGTTTCCGCATCCTTCGGGCCATCAGGATACCTTAAATGAATGGGTATGGCATCTCCTGTCGATATACTATCCTTTGCCCATGCTTTTTTTTCCTCAATACGATAAACGGTTATATAATTTCTTATTGCATAATTATCACCAATATCACCTGCATATACATAGCTTTTCCCCTCAACCGGCCCGGGGCCTACTGCAATATCTTCAAAATCATGTACACCAAAATATTCTTTCGGGTCGCCTTTAAAGTAAATGGTCGATTTTAACTCGCCCGTGGGTGATATGGCGAAAAAACGGCTGGTATCGCCGCTGTCATTATGTATATAGTATAAATCCTTGTTGATTCCGGATGCCGCAATTCCCGAAATTTCGTTCATCGCCTTTATTGGCAGGTGCCCGGTGATATCGGTTTCCCGGTTAATATATCTGTGACGACCGTAGGCACACAAAAACATAATGATAACAATAGGTATCATTAGCTTTATTTTTTTTGTGCGGGTCATGCCTTAAATGTTGTTTTTAATAAAACGCAAAGAAACGCTTTTAGTACGAGGATTTGTATTTGCAACCAGAGATTAGCCTATAAGAAATTAGCTAATAGATTATTTGCAAATGAATTAAATAATAAAAGCCTGAGCCGGGGTTTGGCACGGTAATATAGATCACTTTAAGTTGGATTTTACAATAATTGCCACTATGGCAGTATTTTGTCATGTGATTTCACTCAAATTTTACTGACAAAATAGACACCTGTCATGTTTGCTGACAAATTGACAAATATTTATTTTAAGGCACTATCTTTTAAAGTTGAGCCTTATGGAAGTGTTTTTTTACGGAAAAATGTCAATAACAAAACGTTTTATTTGGCATAACAATCACAGGCAAAATTCCGGTTTTTATTTTTTTTGATTTTAGCGATTATGCATTAACTGTCATGCTTTTTTCACCATCTAATCTCATTTTGCCGATAAAAAAGTTATTAATTGTTTAAAAGAGCGTTTTTTTGTCCTGTTAATCTCCAAATTATCTTTAAAATTTGGGTTTTTGTTATTTTTTTTCGTGAATTTTAAATTTAATCAAATTTAAATTTTGGTATTTTTTTGGTTGAAATTCTATTTTTAATACTGGCATGTTTTGTGTCGACTCCCTATACAGAAAAGAAAAATTATTCTATTATATAAAGGGATGATGATCGTTTTCTGAAAACTTTTAATTGTTCAATAAATTACTTAAAAATTAAAACCATGTCAGTTGTATTAGAATTTGCTGCTTTAATAGCTATTATCATTTTACCTATTTATTTTGCTCCAAAAAGGAGTGTAAAATAATTAGCGCTTAACAGTAAAATAAAGAATTTTAAGATGGGTGGCCCGTGGCTGTCCATCTTTTTTTGTTTAAAGACTTTAAATTCAAATTGCCTATTTTTGAAAACCTGTAATTTTCATAAGGTTTCCAAAAAATAGATGACGCCCGAACTAAAAAGGTTTATAGCCGAATACGTTGATCTGCCTGATACAGAGCTGGATGAAATTGCCAATAAATTCAAACAAAAAACAATAAAGAAAAACGACTTTCTTTTGCAGCAGGGCGAGATTTGCAATGACCTGGTTTTTGTTCAAAATGGTTGTTTGCGGTTGTATTATATTGTAGATGATATTGATGTATCGGTTTGGTTTTCGTTTAAACATTCATCTGCTATTGAAATTTATAGCTTTATCAGCGAGAGTCCTTCTGACTATTTTTTGCAGGCTATTGAAGATAGTGAAATTCTGTATCTGCCAAAATCTGCTTTAAGTGAGCTTTATGGTCCGCACCCCAAAATACAGGAGATGATGCGAAAGTTTTGGGAAGATGTAATTATTAATCTGATTGACCGGTTTACGGCGCTTCAGAAGGATTCAGCAGAAAAACGATATCTCGATCTGTTAAAGAAACCGGCCTATTTGCAAAAGATCCCTCAAAAATACCTCGCTTCTTTTATAGGTGTTACACCCACATCGTTAAGCCGGATAAGGAAGCAGATTACCAAAAGCAATTAATTGCCGCAGGATAATCTTTTTGAAAAAAGAGTTTACCAGATTTGTGCTTACTAATATTTCATAACATGAGCGCAGTAAAAGCAAAATTAATGGAGGCAGAAAGCATAGCGCTTCAATTGTTTAAATCCATTGAAGAGCGGGGATTAATTACGCCCGGGAAATCTGAAAAACAGCTGAATACTGAAATTTTTAAGCTGGCCCATGAATTGTTTGCGATAGATAAGTACTGGCATAAGCGAATTGTACGCAGCGGCGCTAATACCCTGTTTCCGTATGACGAAAATCCTCCTGATTTGATTATTCAGGATAATGATATTTTGTTTTTTGACTTCGGCCCTATTATAGAAGATTGGGAAGCGGATTTAGGCCGGACTTATGTGATTGGAAATGACCCGGTGCGACATAAATTAAAGAACGATATTGAAGCTGCCTGGTACGAAGCAAAGGATTGGTTCAACAAGCAAACTAAACTTACCGGCGCTGAATTTTATCAATATGCGGTTGATCTTGCCCTGAAATACGGCTGGACATTTGGCGGTGAAATAGCAGGGCATTTGATAGGCGAGTTTCCACATGAAAAGTTGGACCCGGGTAACTATGGCCTGTATGTACATCCTGAAAATCATAACGATATGTTTTTGCCCGATAAAAATGGATTTAAAAGAGAGTGGATATTAGAGATCCATTTTGTTGACCGTGAGAAAAAAGTAGGCGGATTTTTTGAACAGCTATTAACTTAAAGAAAGAATCAAGAACTAAGATCCAGGAGCCAGGATATAACGGCAATAGACAATGTTATAAAATTTCATCCTGATTCCCGCCTCTAATATCTTGACCCTTATTTGGCAATACTCAAAGCGCCAGTAGGGCATTTGGCAACCTGGTCTTTTATCTCCTGGCTGGTGGCGCCATCCATATTTACCCATGGTTTTACAGTAGGGTTAAAAACGGTTGGTAGTTGGGTAGCACAGCGTGCAGCATGCCTGCAAAGCTCCGGGCGCCATTCTACGGTGATATCGTCATTACTGTAGGTGTGCTTATTTTCGGTTTCGGGTTTTGTATAAGCGAATGTGCGTACCTGGATCTCTCCTTCCAGTATTTTTGAGATAGGGCACACTTTGGCAATTTGTATCAGCCGCTCGCGTTGTTCATCAGTTACAGGCGATAAAAAGTTAAGGTCGCGGTCTATCACTGTAACATTTTTCCCCTCCCTTACTTCACTATACATATTAACAGACACAGCTATTTCCGGCACATCCCATCCCTTACGATCAATATACATGCGGAGGGTAACTACCGTACAAGAGCCCAGTGATGACAGCAATAAGGTATAAGGATCAGGACCTAAATCTTTTCCGCCTGCAACTTCGGGCTCATCCACAATAAATTTACCATTGCGCCATTCAACAGTGCTTTTATATTTTTCGGTGCCTATATTAACTTTTATTGGGTGCTCTAATTTATACTGCATATAATTTAAGTCTAAAGTTTTTAATCCAAAGTTCTTACTCGTCTTCTTTTTACTTGATACTTGCGACTAAATACTTGATACTATTTCTAAAATAAAACGTCCGCAAACTCTGGTGTAATACTAAATATCTTTTGAGCAAAGGGGCAAAGCGGCAATATTTTAATTTGATGTTCACGGGCGTAGGCCACACCTGCTTTTACCAGTTGCCTGCCCAGTCCTTTGCCTTCATACTCGTCGTTAACTTCAGTATGATCAATGATCATTTTTCCCGGGCCAGCAAAAGTATAATGCATCAGGGCAATCTCCTTACCGCCATCTTCCATATAAAATACCCCTCTTTTCCCATCGTTTTTATTTTGTATTTCCATCAGAATATAGTTTAGTTCTTGAAATTCGGAGGTTAGTTTACTTTATAAAAGTAAGATATTTAAAGAGATTGATAAAAGGATAAGGTTTTTCTTTTTTTGTCATAAAAAAACAGGATATTTAATACTGTAATGAAAAGGATAATCCTTAGGACTATCCTGATGATAACCACGGAATTGGACTTAATCTCTAATCTCCAACCACTAATCTCTGATTAAAAAATATGCAATCCATAACCGTTTCTACTCTTAAAGATTTCGAAGCATTAAAAAACGTACCTGATGATGAGCTGCAATGGTTGATAGATAACTGCAGGCATTATACCATACAGGATGGTGAACATTTAACCGTCCAGGGCCAGCAGCTTGGCGGTCCGCATTTTATTATTAGCGGCCGTTTTACGTTATATATTATTCAAAATGGCAGTCGCCGTGAGTTTGCCACATTTGGCGCCGGCAATGTTACCGGTTACCTGCCGTTTTCGCGGGGGGTAATTGCCACTGCCAATAGTCAGGCAATTGGCGATGTAGAATTGATTTCGTTCCCTACCGAAAGGATAAGGGAGATGATAAAAGATCATTTCGAGATAACGCAGGCGCTGGTACACGTTATGAGCAACCGCGTGCGTGAGTTTACAGCCCTGCAGCAGCAAAATGAAAAAATGATGGCGCTGGGAAAGCTCTCTGCCGGGCTTGCACACGAATTGAATAATCCTGCATCTGCCATTGTCCGCGATTCTGTTTCGTTGATTGAACATTTGCGGATGGAGCCGCAATCATTTAAAAAGGTAATAGCCATACAGATGGATGCCGCCCAGATTGATGCGGTTAACAATGAATTATTCAGGCTGCTGGCTTTAAAAGACAGGCCACAGTTAACCCTTAAAGAAAAAACAAAACGCGAAGATGAATTAACCAACTGGCTGGATGCGCATAATGTAGAAAATAGCTATGAGGTTGCCGAAAACTTTGTGGATTTTGGTTTTGGAACGGATAACCTGGAAACGTTTTGTAAAAGCATCCCCGAAAACTATTGTTCCCCGGTTTTTAACTGGATAAGCAACTTGCTGGTAACCGAGCGGATGGTTGAGGATATCCAGGAATCGTCGCGCCGGATAGCCGATTTGGTTAGCTCGGTAAAAACCTTTACCCATATGGATAGAGGGTTTGACAAGCAATATGCCGATATCCACACCGGCATCCGCAATACGCTTACCATGCTGGGTTATAAATTAAAAAAAGGCAATATTACATTTGTTGAAAACTATGACGAAGCCCTGCCACCGGTAAAAGCGTTGATTGGCGAGCTTAACCAGGTATGGACCAATTTGGTTGATAATGCACTTGATGCCATGGAACCCAATGGAAAAGGCACCTTAACCATTAAAACAGAAAGGGACCGTGAATTTGTACAGGTTACCATTATGGATGACGGGCCGGGCATACCAAATGATATAAAATCGCGCATATTTGATCCATTTTTTACTACAAAAGAGATGGGTAAGGGAACCGGGATGGGGCTGGAGGTAGTGCAGCGCATCGTAAATCAGCATAATGGCTCCATAAAGGTGAGATCAGTACCGGGAAAAACAGAGTTTATTATTTGTTTCCCGATAGATGGGTAGGAATGATTTCGGAATTCGGATTTTCGATTTCGAATTTATTTTTAACGCGGATAGGATATTTAGATAGAATTTGATTTATTAATTACAACTAAAATCTTTCGGACTTCCGGTCTTCCGGACTTTCGGACTACAATACAACATAACTCATGGAACGACCAATAATACTATCGATAGATGATGATCCCCAGGTGTTACGCGCCATAAGCCGCGATCTGAAAACGATGTACGGTAAGGAATATAAGGTTTTAAGCACCACATCGGCTAATGAAGCACTCGAAATGCTTCCCGATTTAAAGAATAGCTCGGATGTGATAGCCATGTTTGTATGTGATCAGCGCATGCCCGAAATGGAGGGCGTTACCTTTTTAGAAAAGGCTATAAAAATATTCCCTGATGCCAAACGCGTTTTGCTAACTGCATATTCAGATACGGAAGCTGCCATAAAAGCCATTAACGATGTGCAGTTGGATTATTACCTGATGAAACCCTGGGATCCGCCGGAAGAGAAATTATACCCTATACTAAATGACTTGTTGGATGACTGGCAAAATGATTATGTGCCTGAATTTAAAGGAATAAAGCTGGTGGGTTACCAATTTTCGCCACAATCACATACGGTTAAGGATTATTTAGCCAGTAATTTAGTGCCCTACCGCTGGCTGGATATTGAAAAAAATCCGGACGCAAAAGAGGTGATGGCGCTAAACAAGATAAATACCGGTGACCTGCCCATGATAGTTTTTGATGATGGCGCCTTTTTATGCAAGCCAACCATAAGAGCTATAGCCGAAAAGATTGGTAAAAACGCCAAGATCACCAACGAAATTTATGATGTGGTGATAGTAGGAGCAGGCCCTGCAGGGTTGGCGGCGGCAGTTTATGGAGCATCTGAGGGGTTAAAAACTTTGTTGATAGAGCGTAAAGCTCCCGGAGGGCAGGCAGGTTCCAGTTCGAGAATTGAGAATTACCTGGGTTTCCCGGCAGGCCTAAGCGGCGCCGATTTAACCCGGCGGGCCATTAGCCAGGCCAAACGTTTAGGTGCGGAATTTTTATCGCCGCAATCGGTTAGTGATATTAAACAAAAAGATGGTTATAAAACCATTTTATTAGACGACGGCCCCGAGATTATCAGCCGTACGGTGGTGATCACTACCGGTGTTGATTACCGTAAGCTTGATGTTAAAGGGATAGACAAATTTACCGGTGCAGGCGTATATTATGGAGCAGCTATGACCGAGGCAGCCGCTTGTAAGGATAAAGAAGTGTACATTATTGGCGGCGGCAACTCTGCAGGGCAGGGCGCAGTATACCTATCTAAATTTGCAAAAAATGTGTATATCATTATCCGCAGGGATAGTTTAAGCTATACGATGTCGGCTTATTTGATACAACAGATTGATAATATTGAAAATATACATGTATTAACCGATACTGAAATTACCGAGGCAAAGGGCAGCAACTGCCTGGAAAAGTTAGTCCTCATAAACGTTAAAACCAAAGAGACAGGGATAAAAGAAGCTGCCGCATTGTATGTATTTATCGGTGCCAAACCCTATACCGACTGGATAAAGCTGGATATTTTACGTGATGAAAAAGGCTTTATTGAAACCGGCCGTGAACTGCGCAGATATGATCAGTTTGCAAAGGTCTGGAAAATGAACCGGGATCCGTTTTTGCTGGAAACCAGCTGTAGTGGTATTTTTGCAGCTGGCGATGTACGCGCAGGAGCAATGAACAGGGTAGCATCGGCAGTTGGCGAAGGCTCAATGGCAATAAGCTTTGTGCATAAATATTTGGCGGAGGTGTAGGTTGTTGTTGGGAGGTTTGTTGGAACGTTGTAAGGTTGAAATGTTGTAAAGTTAATTTTATGAAATTTCCAGGTAGTTGGGTCTATTGATTTAAATATTTTTTAACTATATTATTTAATTGTTTAACGGCATCAACCTTTTTTATGGTGAATGTTTCTGGCTTATCAAATATATTTAACAAAAGCATTTCTATTCCTTCTTTTGTTATATTTAGATGATAGTAATACCCTAAACCCTCCACTTTTCCTTTGCCTTTACTTTTGTATGATATGCGCACTTTATAAATCCCCAGGCCGTAAGCTTCTCCTATATATGGGTCTGCAATTAAATCTTGTTCAAGTTGCTGGATTGTTTGTTTAAGAGTTTTGTATTTTTTTGATAGCGGTTTTAAATCTCTTTTAAATTCTGGCGTTGGGTTAACTTTATTATTCATCCCAAAGATCATTCATTGACAATGGCTTTAGCTCGCCCATTTTAATCATGGCGACCTCTTTTAAACTCCTTTTAACTGCAGCTAATTCTTTTTCTGTCAAGCCATCATCATCGCTGTCTATAGTAATGTAGCTCCCCTTTACGTTTTTAACAATTTCAGAGATAGTTGTAATTATGCCAGTCTCACTATCCGGCAATTGAATAGTTATGTTAACTTTTGTTTTGTCGCTCAATACAAATATAATAATAAAATAATTTGCATTGTTTTAATGTAAGATAATCGAAGCTTGAAAATTAATTTTAGATTTATATTAATGATTCAATAAAAACTCTAAATGTTAAAATAAATTTGATACCATGGAAGAAGATATTTGCAAACACCTCAACGCTATTAAAGCCTTAAAGCATGCAAAGGAGTATGTGTGCGAGGAATGTATAAAAACACACGATAGCTGGATGCACCTGCGTACCTGCCAAACATGCGGCGCAACGCTTTGTTGTGACAGTTCGCCAAATATGCATGCCAGTAGACATGCAAAAGCATCAGGCCACCCTGTAGTGATCTCAGCAGAACCCGGCGAACGCTGGCTTTGGTGTTATGTTGATGAGATTATGGCGGATTATTAGTGACAGTTTTTAGTAGCAGTGGCAGTTAAAAAATATAAAATAATCAAACTGCTACTGCTACTAATACCTGCTGCTATAACACCTGCAAACTTCTTACGAGGCTTCCCACTTTGCCAGATGCCTGTCGAGCGAGAATGGGCCTGAGCCGATTACCATAAACAAAACCAGCAGTACTAACGCAGAAATTGATGGCCAAACCATTGAATTAATGGCTTCGTGGAAAAGGCCGGTCAAAAATACCGCTGCCAGTACAATAGGTATTTGTATAATGCAGGCAAACCTTGTTAAGGTGCCCATGGCAATTAATACACCGCCAACCAGGTGGGCAAATGTCACATAATAAACAATTGCCATTAATACACCTGACGAAATAAAAACAACATTTTGATTTTCGATCATACTTTGCAGGTACGCGCTGTTTTCCATAAAAGCTACGCCTTTAAGTAACAAGAAAATGCCAAGCGCAATGCGTATAATATCCAGAGCCATTGGATGATGGTTATCCCCCCATCTCTCAATTTTATGAACGGTGTTCATATAAACCTCCTGTTTTTAAATTATAATTGGTTATTAAACGAGGTTGATTTTTGAGAGAAACAACCTTCGTATTAATTATAACTTAAATTTAAATATAAGGTTTGTAAAAACAAAGAAAATTGTAATAAAAATGTGACAGGGAGGGTTAGAGATTAGTGGTTTGAGTTTAGAGCTTAGTTTAGCTAACAAAAAAACGTAGTTTCAAAACTTCGATTTCAATATTGCTTTCGGACTCAACAACTAATCTCTAACCTCCAGCCTCTAATCTCCCCACTCAAAACTTATTATTATTCAGCACCGGGTTTTGGCTGGCATTAACCTGGTAGGTATAAATGGAATTATCATCGGCAATTTCAACTACACGATAGCCGCGATAATCGGTCCCCCAATCACCGCCAATATGTGAATCGAAGAAGTGCGGCAATTTATTTGTGTAACGCACCCCATCCAGCAAATGATCATGACCATGAAACACCGCTTTAACATTGGGATAAGCATGTAACAAGGCAACGGTTTCCGGGCAGTTTAAAAAAGTCTTTTTCTCAGCTTCCAGCCACTGTACAGGCGGTACATGTAACACTGCAAATACAATTTTTTTATCTGTCAGCTTATCAAGCGCGCTTTTTATAAAGGCATTATCCGGGCACATATAGTCGCCGTTGGTATCAGCAGTATTGGCTAATACAAAGGCAATATCTCCATGCTCAAACGAATATTTATCGTCGTAGCCAAAAACATTTCTCCATATCTGCGCATTGGCCATATCGTGATTGCCGGGAATAGTATAATAAGGCACGCTTAACTTATCAAGGTAACTTTTCTTTATTTCGGGCAACAGGTCTATACGATTATGCACTAAATCGCCGTTGATGATCACCAGGTCAAAATGATTTTTGGTGTGATCTTCATTCAGCCATTTAATCAGATTGGTAGTGTGAAATTCAGAATTTGTACCCTCTTGTCCATAATGAATATCAGATGCTAAAGCAAACCTTAATTTGGGCTTGCCGGTAGTTTGCCTTTGGTAGGCATTATTTTCACTTGCAAAAGTATTAATTGCGGGCAGCAGTGTTAAACCAGCCAGGCCAGTGATGCTGCTTCCTATAAATTTTCTGCGATTGCTCATTTCGATAGCTTTTATAAGAGTTACTAATTAACGGGCCTGCCCAGTTAAGTGATTTAGCGCCAAGCTTTTTAAATGTTCCAGGTTATTAACCGGCACGTTCATTTCTTTGGCCATATCATCCCAATAGCGTAAACGAACGATTAATTCAGCATCCGGGTTTAACTCAAATTCTTCGGCCTCATCACTGCTCATTACGCCACCCTGAAACTCTAGCGTAGTTTTGCTTGCAACGGATAGCTTATCGTAATATTCGGGATATTTATAAGTAAGGTATCTTTTGGCAATAACGTGGCCCTGTACCAGGTTGGCAACCCTTTCAGAAAAGCCGCGTTCCAGCAGGTAATCGGCACCCAGTTTTTCATGGTCAACGTTGCCCATGCCATCCATGCTTTCGGCTTCTCCGGCATCGGCACACAAGTGGCCTATATCATGAAAAAATGCAGCAAGTATTACCCCATCATCATAACCTTCATCTTCGGCAAGGGTTGCAGCCTGCGACATGTGTTCCAGCTGCGAAACCGGTTCGCCTATATAATCCTCATCACCATATTTTTCATAAAGCGAAAAAACTTCATTAACAACAGCTTGCGGATTACGTACGGATGAGCTCATTTTTGGTTTTTACTACAAAATAAGGCAATTGATATTACAAAGATGTTAAGGTGGTGTTATTAGACTAAGATTCATAGGATTAAAGGATTTTAGGATTATAACCGCGGTGTATATTCGAAAAACCTTTAATCCTATGCGGCTTAGTTAAACCAAGGGATCTAATCGTAATTCATAACCGTGGTGTATATTCGAAAAACTTTTAATCCTACTCGGCTTAGTTAAACCAAGGGGTTTAATCGTAGTGCCCATCCTAAAATCCTTTAATCCTATGAATCTTAGTTTAACTTTTATTAACAAAATGTTGTTTTGTGCAAATATGCTTAATTAGTTACTTTGCCGCGGATAAACCTGCTGTCACAAAATGGAAGAAGACATACTTATACAAATCAGTAACCGTATAAAAGAACGCCGTCGCGAAAAAAATATAACCGTACAAGAACTTGCCCAAAGGGCTAATGTAAGTAAGGGGCTGATATCGCAGATTGAAAACAGCCGCACCATCCCATCTCTTATAGTATTGATTGAGATTATAAAGGCCCTTGAAATTGACCTGAATGAATTTTTTAAGGATATCCGCTCAAAAGCTGCCGAGCTTCCTGTTTTAATTAAGCGGAAAGATGAATACGACCATTTCGAAAAAGAACATGCCCTTGGTTTTCATTATCAAAGGATCTTTACACAATTAATCAGTCAGTCAACTATTGATATTGTTATTCTTGAACTGGAACCTGATGCAACGCGCCCCCTGGTTGAAACCGATGCGTTTGAATATAAATATGTATTATCCGGCGAAATTGAATACCAGTTTAATGAAGATAAGATTATCCTGAACCAGGGTGATTCCATGCTATTTGATGGCCGTATACCCCACACACCTAAAAACCTGGGTACTCAAACTGCCAGCATGCTGGTAATATATTTTTTTGAGGAAAAGAAGTGAGGGTTAGTGGTTGGAGATTGGAGTTTAGAGATTAGAAGTATAAGTAGAACTTTAAAAGCACTAATCTCTTATCTCTAAACTCCAACCTCTACACTCAACTTAATACAACCTTAATACTAACTTCGTTTGATATTAATAAACTAAGTTTAGTATTGCTCAACCATCACAAGGTAATATATGTCCATAAAATTAGTAATATTCGATATAGCCGGTACTACGGTTAAAGACAATCATGACGTTAGCAAAGCTTTCCAGGCTGCACTGTTAAAATTTAAATACGAAGTTCCGCTGGAGCTGATTAACCCTTTGATGGGTTACGAAAAAAATCAGGCCATAAGGCAAATGCTGCGCCTTCATGAGCATAACGATGCTAAAATAACTACCGAATTAGTAAGTAAGATACATAAGGAGTTTGTAAAGCAAATGATAGATTATTATCATTCTGCCCCGGGTATTGAACCGCTGCCAAATGTTGAGCAAACCTTTACCACGCTGCATGAACAGGGAATAAAAGTAGGTATCAACACAGGTTTTTCAAGAGACATTGCCGATACTATTGTTAATCGTTTGCAATGGATTGAAAAAGGATTGATAGATCATGTTATCGGTTCGGACGAGGTAGAGCTTGGCCGCCCGTATCCATATATGATTCAAAAAATGATGCTGGATAGCGGTATCGAAAAACCTAAAGATGTTGCTAAGGTAGGCGATACCGAAGTTGATGTACGCGAAGGACAAAATGCCGGTTGCCGATATGTAATAGGCGTTACTACCGGCATTTTTACCCGCGAACAATTAGAGCCTTATAACCCAACCCATATTATAGATGATATGGCACAGTTAATTGATATTGTAAATCAATAACATGAAACCCATTGATAGCCTTAGGGCAAAAGTTGCTAAATGGCCGTATTCGCTGTTATCTGTAATGGCGGCTGTTTCGGCTTTTGGCGCTTACACCTCTATGTATGCTTTTCGCAAGGCATTTGCAGCCGGTACCTTTACCGGTCAGCAATATTTTCATGTTGATTATAAAGTGTGGCTGGTTATAGCGCAAATTATTGGCTATACCATGAGCAAATTTTACGGCATCCGCTTTATAGCCGAAATAAAGGGAAATAAACGCGGTGTTACTATTTTATTGCTTGTTGGTATATCGTGGCTGGCGCTTTTGGCATTTGCATTTGTACCTGCGCCTTATAATATTATTTTTCTTTTCATCAATGGCTTTCCTTTGGGCCTCATATGGGGCCTGGTGTTTGGTTACCTGGAAGGCCGGAAATCGACCGAATTTATGGCTGCTGTTTTATCAATCAGCCTTATTTTTGCTTCGGGCTTTGTAAAAACAGTGGGGCGCACATTATTGCATGCGCTGCCAATAAGTGATTTCCAGATGCCATTTTTAACCGGCGCCGTATTTGCCATACCGCTTATACTCTTCGTGTTTTTTTTGGAGCTGATACCGCCGCCCACTGCCGAAGATATAAAGCTGCGTACTAAACGCGCACCCATGAATGCTGACGAACGCAGGCAGTTTTTACAGCGTTTTTTACCTGGAATTATCCTCACCCTTATTATTTATGTGCTGCTAACCGTTATGCGCGATGTGCGTGATAATTTTGAGGTAGAGATTTGGGCAAGCCTTGGTATAAAAAACAATTTAATATTTACCAGTACCGATACAAAAATATCCGTCATAGTATTAGTGGCAATGAGCTTGCTGATACTGGTACGCAAAAATTTACGGGCGTTCAGTATTATCCACCTCATGATTATCAGCGGCTGTGTATTGATAGGTGCATCAACCATATTGTTTTCTTTAAAAATGATAAGCCCTACCACCTGGATGACCATGGCCGGACTGGGTTTATACCTTGGCTATGTACCTTACAACGCTATATTTTTTGAGCGGATGATAGCCTCGTTCCATTACAAAAGCAACGTTGGTTTTTTAATATATGTGGCTGATTCTATAGGTTATCTCGGCAGCGTTGCGTTGCTGCTGGTTAAAGAACTTGGTAAGCCAAACATAAGCTGGGGCGAATTTTTCAGAGAAGGCGTAGTATTTGTAGCGGTGATAGGGGGCGTTTGTGCTGTATTATCGCTCATCTATTTTTTACAAAGAGCTCAAAAGGGAAATAAAAGCGAAGAAGAAAGCGGCCGGCAATTAAATATCATTCCCGCATGAAAAATCAATCAAAATCTTCAGCCATAATAATTGGAGCGGGCATTGTCGGTTTGGCAACCGCACGCGCTTTGGCTATTCGCGGCTATAAAGTAACCGTATTTGAACGTAATGAGCGTGCTGTTGGTGCATCCATACGCAATTTTGGTATGATATGGCCCATTGGCCAGGCTACCGGCCCGCTGTTTGAAAGGGCCATGCTATCGCGAAGCATATGGAAAGAAGTTTGTACCGAAGCCAGGATCTGGCATGATGAAGTTGGATCTTTACATTTGGCCTATCATGATGATGAGCTGCAGGTGATAACCGAATATGTGGATGCCAACAATCAATACCGCGATTGCAGCTTGCTTACACCAAAACAAACCTTGCAAAAATCGCCGGCTGTAAATCCGGATGGTTTAAAAGGCGCATTGTGGAGCGGTGAAGAAATGATAGTTGAATCGCGCGTTGCAATTGGGCAGGTAGCGAAATATCTTGCCGAAAAATACGACGTTCAATTTTATTGGAACACGGCTATCAGCGAGATTAATCATCCAAAAGTCACATCAGGCAATAATAGCTGGGAGGCTGATGAAATATTTGTTTGCAGCGGCGCTGATTTTGAAACGCTGTACCCTGAATTATTTTCAGAAACAGAAATAACCAAATGCAAACTGCAGATGATGCGGCTGGTTACTCAGCCTGAAGATTGGCGCATTGGTCCGTCGCTTTGCGGTGGACTTTCAATGATCCATTATCCCGGCTTTCAAACCGCAGCGTCTTTGCCAGCTTTACGCAAACGTTATGAGGACCAATATGCCGAATATTTAAAGTGGGGCATACACGTAATGGTATCGCAAAACGGCAGCGGAGAACTAACCATCGGCGACTCGCACGAATATGGTTTGGTTCATGACCCTTTTGATAAGAAATTTATTAATGATTTAATAACTGCCTACTTACATACTTTTGCCACTTTTAAGGATTGGGAATTGCTACAGTCGTGGCATGGAATATATCCTAAAATGACCAACGGCGCAACAGAGTTTATTGCTGATGCAGCACCGGGAGTAACCATTATTAACGGAATGGGGGGTAATGGGATGACGCTATCGTTTGGGCTTTGCGAACAGGTGATTGCGAAGAGGGGAAAGTAGCAGCCATGAGTAGCAGTAGCAGTTTTCAGTAGCAGTGCATTAGCATTAAGGACTGCTACTGCTACTTAGCACTGCTACTGAAAATCGCGAAGAAGCTGGTACATTAATACTGCTACTAAAAGAACATCAACTATTTTTACAATAACAAAAATGGATACCAGGAGAGAGTTTATAAAAAAAGCGGCATTGTTGACAGGGGCCGCGGGGATAACAGGTTTTTTACCGGCTTCAATTCAAAAAGCAATGGCAATTAACCCTGCGCCGGGCAGCACCTTTATGGATGCTGAGCATGTTGTTTTGCTGATGCAGGAAAACCGCTCCTTCGATCATTGCTTCGGTACCTTAAAAGGTGTACGAGGGTACAATGATCCGCGGGCCATCGATCTTCCCGATAAAAATAAAGTTTGGCTGCAATCCAATTCAAAAGGTGAAACTTATGCGCCTTTCAGGCTGGATATTAAAAATACTAAATCTACCTGGATGCATTCGTTGCCGCATTCATGGCGCAACCAGGTAAACTCCCGCAATGATGGTAAATATGATAAATGGCTGGATAACAAGCGCAACAGCATCCCTGAATATGCAAACATGCCGCTTACCTTAGGTTACCATACCCGTGAAGATATTCCATTTTACTATGCACTGGCTGATGCGTTTACCGTTTGTGATCAAAATTTTTGCTCGGCATTAACAGGCACTAACCCTAACCGGCTTTTCTTTTGGACAGGCACCATCCGCGAAGAACAAAACGAGAACTCAAGGGCCCATGTGTGGAACGATGATATGGATTACGGCACATTGAAATGGGCCACTTTCCCCGAGCGTTTAGAAGAAAACGGCATATCGTGGAAATGCTACCAGAACGAGGTTGCCATCGATACCGGTTTTGAGGGTGAAGAAGATGCATGGCTGTCAAACTTCCAGGATAACCCATTAGAGTTTTTTGCACAATACAACATCCATTTGCATGAACCGCATATCATTGCTATGGAAAAACGGGCGGCCGAATTGCCTGGTATGATAGATGAGCTGCAAAAAAAGATTGCGGCATTGCCAGTCGGCGACTCCAATACGGCTGAGCTTAAAAGACAGCTGATAGAGATGAAGGAATTGCTGGTTGCCGTGAACAAAGATCGCGATGCCTATAAGTTAGGGATGTTTGAGAAATTGAGCGACCGCGAAAAGAGCCTTCATAAAAAAGCCTTCGATAACAATAAAAACGACCCTGATTTTCATAAACTGGTCGATTTGAAATATGATGACAACGGTGTAGAGCGTGAATTTAAAGTGCCTAAAGGCGATGTGCTGCATCAGTTTAGGGAAGATGTAAAAAACGGTAACCTGCCAACCGTATCATGGTTGTCGGCTCCTGAAAATTTTTCTGATCATCCTACTTCAGCATGGTATGGTGCCTGGTACGTATCCGAAGTGATGGATATCCTTACCCAAAACCCTGAAGTTTGGAAAAAGACCATTTTCGTATTAGCTTATGATGAAAATGATGGTTATTTCGACCATGTACCTCCCTTTGCAGCTCCACACTCGCATAAAGAAGGCACCGGTAAAGTATCCAAAGGCATTGATACAAGGGTAGAGTTTGTTACCCTTGAGCAGGAACTGGCCCGTAATGATTTCCCCGAAAAGTACGACCGTGAAAATTCGATTGGATTAGGATTCCGTGTGCCGCTTGTAATTGCATCACCCTGGAGCAAGGGTGGATGGGTGAATTCCGAAGTATTTGACCATACTTCAACGCTGCAATTTTTAGAGAAGTTTCTGTCTCAAAAAACAGGTAAAACAATTAAAGAACACAACATCAGCGATTGGAGACGTACTATTTGCGGTGATTTAACCACCGTATTCAGGCCATACAATGGCGAGCCTATACCAACACCCGATTTTTTATCAAAGGACGCCTTTGCCGAAAGCATTCACAAAGCGCAATTTAAAAAGCTGCCGGATGATTATAAGCTGTTTAACGCCGAGGAAGCTGCGGAGTTTAACAAAGCGCCGCACCTTTCGCCTTATTTCCCGAAACAGGAAAAGGGAATAAAGCCATCATCTGCGCTGCCTTATCAGCTATATGCCGATGGTAAATTAAGTGCGGATAAAAAATCATTCGGCTTAAAATTTACTGCCAGCAATGAAGTGTTCGGCAAATGGGCAACCGGCTCGCCGTTTAATGTTTATGCACCTGGTAAATACCTGCAGGAAAAAGATAAGCAGCAGGTGATGGATAATGTGCGCACCTGGGCCTACGGCGTAACAGCAGGCGATAGCTTAACTGACGTTTGGCCGCTTAACGAGTTTGAAAATGATCACTATCATTTGCGGGTTTACGGGCCAAACGGGTTCTTTCGCGAATTTAAAGGCAATGCCGCCGATCCGGAAATTGATATTGCCTGCGAATACCAGCGCAGCCTTACCGATAGCAAAAAGCTTAGCGGAAACATTGACCTGCAACTGCATAATTTAAGCAACGCACAACACACGGTTCAAATAACCGATCATGCTTATAAAACCAATGATCATACAAAAATATTGGCAGCTAACAATAAATTAAACCTGGCGATTAACCTGGCAAACAGCCATGGCTGGTATGATTTCAGTGTTAAAATAAGCGGCAGCCAGGAGTTTGAAAAAAGATATGCAGGCAGGGTTGAAACAGGCAGGCCATCCTATAGTGATCCGTTGATGGGTAGGGTGTAAGAATCTTAATTATTAAATGATTACCAACCCGGAAATTTTTTCAAAATGCTTTTCGTTTAGCGTTGCGATTTTCATGTGATTAGATAGCGCCGTTGCTCCAATAAAGATATCAGGAATCTCAATAAGTTGATTTGCTGCCTTTAATTGTTTTGTAATTATTATTGCTGCATCATTGGCAGATTTGTCAAATGGTAGAATTGTAACTCTGTCAAAGAAAGCTGTTCAATATTTGGCTTGTTCAGCACTTGCTCCTATCATTATTTCATATTCTGTACGATGGACACAGCAAAAAGTTTGTAGTTAACGGTTAGCTGAAAGAAAGTGCTTTTCTCCTTAACTTTTTTTCCATAAAAATCAATTAAAACAGATGTGTCAAGACAGATTATTTCGTTCTCCATGCATTAAAATATTTCCTGTCTGCCTTATGCTGTTTGTATTGTTCTGAAGTCATAACTGGCCCGCTCAATAAAAAATTCTGAAAACTGGAAAGCTCTGTCGACGCCTTCTGCTGAATAAAACCCTCATCCAAATACTGATTTTAATTGCTTGATTTTTGCTGCAGGTAGTTTTTTTATTGCGGCTAACAATTGTTCGTACTCTATATCTATTGTTATTTCCATCGCATTAAGTTTCCTTTTATCAAAAATACGGATTAGCAAGGTAAATTCACAGACTTACAAAGTTTAACTCGTAGCTATTTGTCTTTAAGGCTTCGTTGAGAGCTGCGCTGTTTAAAAACTCCGCAAGTCTAATCCTAAAAGTATTTTATCCTTCCAACACTCTTCTCAAATAATTTATCTGCCCTAAATGATAATTGAGGTGCCCGTAAAAATGCAGCAGGTAGTAGGACGTACTGTGTGTACCAAATGATTCTAATGGATATTGTTCATCCAGTTTTTGCTGAGTTATTCCGGCTAAGCTGTTTTTAATTATTTCAACCAGGCTTTCAATATCTGCAATTAGTTTTTTGGCAGGTACATCGGTAGTTGTAAATTCTTTAACCCTGTCGCGTACATAGCCCGTGTTCCCAATTAATGCACCTATGGTGTAGCTCAGGTTTCCAACCAGGTGCAAAACAAGCGTGCCTGCAGTATTACTGATGCCATCTTCCTTACGCCAGATGTTATCTTCATCCTTAAAGTGTTTTATTTCGTCTCTCAGTTTTAAAAGATCGCGCTCAAAAAGCTCAGCAAAATAGTTTTCCATAAATCAATATTAATCCTCTAAGGTTGCAATATAAAATGAGAGGATGATTATCAATGTGTAATTTTTTCTCCAATCATAAAAGACTTACAAAGTTTTTAAACTTCGTAAGTCTAACGCATGTGTTTTAATATTTGCGTTAAAAATTGTTAATGTTTTTATTGATAGGCGGTTATATACCTACTTTAGTAAGACGCAAAACATTGCGTCTCTACGTCTTTGCTTTAACTAACATTATATGCTCAAAAATTACTTTACCATTGCGTGGCGCAGCTTGTGGAAAAACAAAGTTTTTTCGTTGATCAATATTTTCGGGCTTGCTGCCGGTATTGCATTTACGCTATTAACCGGCGCTTATATTTGGGGTGAGTTACAGGTAAACCATGATTTGAAGAATGCAGATAACCAGTACATCCTGCTCAGCAAATGGAAAGACCCTAATATGGGCACATATCTTACCTCCATTGCCCCGCTGCCTAAAACGTTAAAAGATCTGTATCCAAACCTGGTTGCAAACTATTATCATTTTGATGCGATTACTTCCAATATATCAAAAGGCGATAAACATTTTCGCGAAGGCATACAGCTTGGCGACAGCACCCTGCTCAGTATGTACGGATTTAGCCTGTTACATGGCAATCCTAAAACTGCGTTTGCTGACCCATTTTCGGCTGTTATAACAGAGGCTACGGCCCTGAAATATTTTGGCAAAACTGATGTAGTAGGACAAACAGTTACTATCGAGAGCGTTTTAGGTACAAAGCACGATTTTGCCATTTCGGGTGTGTTGAAAAGGATACCAAAGAACTCGGTGCTTAATTTGAATGATAATAACAATAGTGATTTTTTCCTGCCCGCAAAGGCTGCTGTTTTTTTAGGCCGGAATATGGATGGCTGGAATAATACCTACCTGGTTAGTTATATCGAGTTAAAAAAGGGTATAACTCCCGCGGACCTTGAGAAACCAATACAGCATTTAATAAAAGAAAATGCACCGCAACAAATAAGCGATAACCTTACGCCATACCTCCTTCCATTAAAAACCTATTACCTGGATGATGTTTCCGGGCGGCAAATGCTTTACACACTATCATATATAGCGCTTTTCATTTTACTGATGGCTATTATCAATTTTATAAACATCTGTATCGGCCGGTCTTCTACCCGGATGAAAGAGATGGGCATCCGTAAGGTTTTAGGAGGATTAAAAAAACAACTGGTATGGCAATTCCTGATAGAATCTACTTTGCTGGTTATGCTGGCAACCATACTGGCATTGCTAATATATTTACTAGCCAAATCATTTTTTAGCGATGTTTTAGGGAAGGAAATTACAAGCCTGTTCGCATTCCCGGTTTATTTCTATGCATTCCCATTTTTATTCGCACTTTTCGTTGGCCTGCTGGCCGGAATTTATCCGGCGTTGATACTATCCTCATTAAAATCGGTCGATTCCTTAAAGGGTAAATTGGGTTCGGTAAAAGAAAGTG